>ERZ1106951.174-NODE-174-length-68975-cov-13.025058_pt1 | contig 68975 bp, 74 predicted proteins | sample MGYA00403676_ERZ1106951 | MGnify/ENA primary metagenome ERZ1106951 (study PRJEB35170, sample SAMEA104062398) | human gut metagenome | biome: human gut; feature: human-associated habitat; material: faeces | place: Denmark | collected 2012-04-23 ...
TGTCAAGGGGTTATACCCAGCGAGCCGAGCCACCCCTTGAAGGGGTGGCGGCGACTTTTGATAACAGAATGCGAGGAACGAACAAATGAGAAGTGATAATGTAACAAAAGGCGTCCAGCAGGCACCGCACAGAAGTCTGATGAATGCACTGGGAATGACAGAGGAGGAAAAGAACAGACCGCTGATCGGTATCGTAAACTCCTATAACGAAATCGTGCCCGGACATATGAACCTGGATAAAATTACAGAAGCGGTCAAGCTCGGCGTCGCGATGGCTGGAGGCACCCCGGTTGTATTCCCGGCAATCGCAGTCTGCGATGGTATCGCGATGGGACATGTCGGCATGAAATATTCCCTCGTAACCAGAGACCTGATCTGCGACAGCACCGAGTGTATGGCGATGGCACATCAGTTCGATGGTCTGGTATGTATCCCTAACTGTGATAAAAATGTGCCCGGTCTTTTGATGGCAGCGGCAAGACTGAATATCCCGACGATTTTTGTTTCCGGCGGTCCAATGCTGGCAGGACATCTGCACGGCAGAAAGAGAAGCTTATCTTCTATGTTTGAAGCAGTAGGCTCCGTGGCAGCAGGCACCATGTCGCTGGAAGAGCTGCAGGAATACGAAGAAAAAGTATGTCCGACCTGCGGTTCCTGTTCCGGTATGTACACCGCAAACTCCATGAACTGTCTGACAGAGGCGCTGGGCATGGGATTAAAGGGCAACGGCACAATTCCGGCAGTATATTCTGCACGTATCCAGCTGGCAAAGCATGCCGGTATGCAGATTATGGAGCTGGTTCGCAAGGATATCAAGCCTCGCGACATCATGACAAAGGATGCGTTCTTAAACGCCCTGACCGTCGATATGGCGCTCGGCTGTTCTACAAACTCCATGCTGCATCTGCCTGCAATCGCGCATGAGGCAGGCGTAGAGCTGAACATGGAAATCGCAAATGAAATTTCTTCCCATACACCGAACCTGTGTCATCTGGCACCTGCAGGTCCGACCTACATTGAAGACTTAAATGAGGCTGGCGGCGTATACGCAGTTATGAATGAATTAAATAAGAAGGGACTGTTAAAGACAGACCTGATGACGGTAACCGGAAAGACCGTCGGCGAAAATATCGAAGCCTGTGTAAACCGCAATCCCGAAGTGATTCGTCCGATTGAAAATCCCTATTCTGAGACAGGCGGTATCGCTGTACTCAAAGGCAACCTGGCTCCGGATACCGGTGTTGTAAAGAGAAGCGCTGTTGTACCGGAAATGATGGTTCATGAAGGTCCTGCAAGGGTATTTGACTGCGAGGAGGACGCGATTGCTGCGATCAAGGGCGGCAAGATTGTTCCCGGCGATGTCGTTGTGATCCGTTACGAGGGACCCAAAGGCGGCCCCGGCATGAGAGAAATGCTGAATCCGACTTCTGCAATCGCAGGTATGGGTCTTGGTTCCAGTGTTGCGCTGATTACGGACGGTCGTTTCTCCGGCGCATCCAGAGGTGCGTCGATTGGTCATGTTTCCCCGGAGGCTGCTGTCGGCGGTCCCATCGCGCTGGTAGAAGAGGGCGATATCATCAGCATCAATATTCCGGAAAATCGTCTGGATATGAAGGTCTCTGATGAAGTGCTGGCAGAGAGAAGGGCAAAATGGCAGCCCAGAGAGCCGAAGGTAACCACCGGATATCTTGCACGTTACCGGGAAATGGTAACCAGCGGAAACAGAGGCGCTGTACTCGAAATTAAGAAATAAGGATAAAAAGGGGAGGACGATATGGTTCGTACAGGTGCTGAAATCGTCATAGAGTGTTTAAAAGAACAGGGCGTGGATGTTGTGTTCGGATATCCGGGCGGCTCCATTTTGAATGTATATGATGCGTTATACAAGCATAGCGATGAGATTTTCCATGTGCTGACATCTCATGAACAGGGTGCTGCACATGCAGCAGATGGCTATGCGCGTGCAACCGGAAAAGTCGGTGTGTGTATGGCGACCAGTGGTCCCGGCGCGACGAATCTGGTTACCGGCATTGCGACCGCGTACATGGATTCCGTTCCGATGGTAGCGATTACCTGTAATGTAACGCTGCCGCTTCTGGGAAAAGATTCCTTCCAGGAGGTCGATATCGCAGGCGTGACGATGCCGATCACCAAACACGGTTACATTGTAAAAGATGTCAATATTCTGGCAGACACGCTGCGCAAGGCATTTCATATTGCAAAATCCGGCAGACCCGGACCGGTGCTGGTAGATATCACCAAAGATGTAACGGCAGCGAGCTGCGAATATACACCTAAAAAGCCGGAATCGGTTGAACGTGCCGGACATTACACGCAGGAAGATTTAGATGCCGCGCTGGAAGTGATTTCCAAGGCGAAAAAACCCTATATTTACCTGGGCGGCGGAGCAATTCTTTCTGGCGCTTCAGAAGAGGTGCGTGCCTTTGCCAAAAAATTGGATTCTCCGGTCTGTGATACTCTGATGGGAAAGGGTGCATATGACGGTTACGATCCGCTCTATACCGGTATGATCGGTATGCACGGCACAAAGACCTCCAACCTCGGAGTGAGCGAATGTGACCTTCTGGTGGCACTGGGCGCGAGATTTTCTGACCGTGTCATCGGCAATGCATCCTTATTTGCAAAGAACGCAAAGATCCTGCATATCGATATTGATGCTGCTGAGATCAATAAAAATATCCATGCGGACGTGTCCATTGTCGGAGATCTGAAGGATGTTTTGACAAAGCTGATCGCACGGATGGAACAGATGCATCATCCGGAGTGGACAGCGCATATTTTAGAATTAAAAGAAAAGTATCCGCTCAAATATGACGACAGCCAGTTGAGCTGCCCTTATATTATAGAAGAATTAGACCGCATTACGAAAGGCAATGCAATTATCACAACCGACGTCGGACAGCATCAGATGTGGGCGGCGCAGTATTATCATTATACGAAGCCCCGCACGTTTTTGTCCTCCGGCGGTCTTGGCACGATGGGCTACGGTATCGGGGCATGCATCGGCGCGAAAACAGGCTGCCCGGATAAAATCTGCGTTAATATCGGCGGAGACGGATGTTTCCGTATGAACCTGATCGAGCTTGCGACAGCCAGCAGATATCAGATCCCGATCATCCAGATCATCATCAACAATCATGTTCTGGGCATGGTGCGCCAGTGGCAGACGCTCTTTTATGGAAAACGCTATTCCCAGACGGTTCTGGAGGATGCAGTGGATTACTGCAAGGTAGCAGAAGGATTGGGATGCGCGGCAATCCGCGTCACTGCGAAGGAGGAGGTTGCTCCGGCAATTGAAAAGGCGATCGCACTTCAGAAGCCGGTTGTCATCGACTGCAGAATTCCTGAAGACGATAAGGTATTTCCGATGGTTCCGGCGGGTGCAGCGATCAGCGAGGTTTTTGATGGGGATGACCTTGCAAGCAAATAAATTAACGTAGTAGTTGACTAAAGCGAAAAATACGGGTACAATAGACCGAAAGGTCGGTATCCGTATTTTTATTCAGGCATGAGCGGTATTCGATATCATTTTTTTTAATCCAAATGTCCGTATCACAAAAACACATGTTTGGTAAGAACGGGCAGATCGGCTTTTTAGAAAATTCAAGTGCCGCACAGGCGGCGGAATGAGAGGTAAAAATGTCCAGAGTGTACAATTTCAGTGCAGGCCCGGCTGTCCTGCCGGAAGAAGTGCTGCAGGAAGCAGCAGACGAAATGCTTGATTACAGAGGCTGTGGAATGTCAGTTATGGAAATGAGCCATCGTTCCGGTACCTATCAGAAAATCATCGATGAGGCGGAGGCTGATTTACGTCAGCTGATGGGAATCCCCGATAACTATAAAGTGCTGTTTTTACAGGGTGGCGCAAGCCAGCAGTTTGCGATGATTCCGATGAACCTGATGAAAAACCGCGTAGCGGATTACATCATAACCGGACAGTGGGCGAAAAAGGCATGGAAAGAGGCTTCCATTTACGGAAAGGCAAATGCGGTTGCATCCTCCGAGGATCAGACCTTTTCCTATATTCCGGACTGCTCCGATCTGCCGATCGACCCGGATGCGGATTATGTATATATTTGTGAAAATAACACCATTTACGGAACCAAATTCAAAACGCTTCCGAATACAAAGGGAAAACCCCTTGTTGCGGATGTTTCCTCCTGCTTCTTATCCGAGCCGGTTGATGTGACCAAATATGGCATGATTTACGGTGGCGTTCAGAAGAATATTGGACCTGCCGGCGTAGTTATCGCAATTATCCGGGAAGACCTGATTACAGAAGATGTGCTGCCCGGCACGCCCACCATGTTAAAATATAAAATTCATGCGGATGCGAAATCCCTTTACAACACGCCTCCGGCATACGGAATTTACATCTGCGGCAAAGTATTTAAGTGGCTGCAAAAGCGCGGCGGTCTGGAAGCAATGAAGGAATACAACGAGAAAAAAGCGAAAATTCTGTATGATTTCCTGGATGAAAGCAAGCTGTTCAAAGGCACCGTCCGCAAGGAAGACCGTTCGTTGATGAACGTTCCGTTTATCACAGGCAATACCGATCTGGATGCAAAATTTGTTGCAGAGGCAAAGAAAAACGGTCTGGAGAACTTAAAGGGACACAGAAGCGTCGGCGGCATGCGCGCAAGCATTTACAATGCAATGCCGATGGAGGGCGTGGAAAAGCTGGTTGCCTTTATGAAAGAGTTTGAAGAGCAGAATCAGTAAGCAGAGTGGGAGGTTTCAATGAGAAATTATTATTGCATGAATCCGATCGCACAGGTCGGACTCGATAATTTTTCGAAAAATTATATCAAAACAGATGAAATTACAGAAGCAGAAGGCATCCTGGTTCGAAGCGCATCGATGCATGATATGGAGCTGCCGGATGGACTTTTAGCGGTTGCAAGAGCAGGAGCCGGCGTCAACAATATCCCGCTGGAGAAATGCGCGGAAAAAGGTATCGTCGTGTTCAATACACCGGGTGCAAACGCAAACGGCGTAAAAGAGCTGGTCATTGCCGGAATGCTTTTAGCAAGCCGTGACGTCGTATCGGGCATCAACTGGGTGAAAGAAAATCAGGAAGATGAAAATATTGCGAAGGATGCGGAGAAAGCGAAGAAGAAGTTTGCCGGTACAGAGGTGATGGGCAAGCGCCTCGGTATCATCGGACTGGGTGCGATCGGCGTCAAGGTTGCTAACGTGGCGCGTCATCTCGGAATGGAAGTGCTCGGCTATGATCCGTATGTATCGGTCGATGCGGCGTGGAAGTTAAGCCGCGACGTCAGACATGTGCTGGATGTCAATGAAATCTATGAGCAGTGCGATTATATCACAATCCATGTGCCGCTGATGGACAGCACAAAAAATATGATCAGCGCAGAAGCTATCTCCCGGATGAAGGACGGCGTGATTTTGTTAAACTTTGCAAGAGATCTGCTGGTGGATGAAGAAGCTGTGTTAGACGGAATTACCGCCGGAAAAATCCGCCGCTACGTTTCGGATTTCCCGAATCCGGTCACGGCAGGAAAGCCGGGCTGCATCGTCATCCCGCATCTGGGCGCTTCGACCGAGGAGTCGGAAGAAAACTGTGCGGTTATGGCAGTCAGACAGCTGCAGGAATATCTCGAAAACGGAAATATTCTCCACAGCGTCAACTTCCCGGACTGCGATATGGGTGTGTGCACGGCAGAAAGTAGAGTCGTGATTTTCCATAAGAATATCGCAAACATGATCGCGAAGTTCTCCTCCGTCCTCGGCTGGAACAACTTAAACATCGCAAATATGATGAACAAATCCAAAGGCGATGTTGCATATACGATGGTCGACCTGGAGTCTCACGTAAGCGGCAGTATTGTCAATCAGTTAAAGACGATCGATGGCGTGTTCCGCGTGCGGGTGGTGAAGTAAAACGCAGGCGTTCTGTAACGGAGAGTCACAGACCCCGGAGAAAGGCAGTATAGTGCCAGTCTTCGGGGTCTTTTCTGTATGGTATTGTGGGTATATTCTGTGTTTGAGCGTGCGATCCGTGCTGCGTTTGCACAAGCTATTTATTTCTGCCCCTGTGCCGGTGTGTTCTGCGCTGCCAGCTGTTTTTTAAATAGGGTGCGGAAAATCAGGCGGGAGAGCGGTCCGCAGTAGAACATCTGCCAGAAAAATGCCATCGGCAGGTTGCAGCCAAAGGTGTGCGCCCATGTGCCGAAGCTGGGCTCCTTGAACAGCAGGGTAGCGACGAGACTCATGATCGGGCACATGATGCAGATGATCATCAGGGAAATCGCGTGGGACTGCCGTGCAGTACACCGCTTAGACATTTTCCCTTGCCTATTGTGCCCGGGAAGGGTAAAATAAAAATAAGAGGGGCGCGGCAAAAGCGTCAGGCAGGAGGGTATCGAATGAACGAAAAACTGTATAGGCTGATGAACTGGCCTGAAATAGAGGCAATTATTTATTCTGAGGAGGACGATCCGCACCGGCTTTTGGGACCGCACCGGGAAGGCAATGCGACGGTGGTGCAGGCATTTTATCCGGGCGCTGTTTCGATGGAACTGAAGCTGCCCGGTCAAAAGACCGTGGAAATGGAGCAGGCGGACGAGGCTGGCTATTATGCCGCACTGGTTGGCGGTAAGGAAATCGGAAACTATACATTAAAGGCTTCTTTGGAAGATGGCACAACAGAAGAATTTGAAGATCCCTATCGGTTTGCTCCGGTCATTACCAAAGAGGATACGGCGCGGTTTGCGGCAGGAATCCATTATGAAGCTTACCGTATCCTTGGTGCGCATATGATGACCATCGACAAAACCAAGGGCGTACATTTTGCAGTCTGGGCACCGAATGCGCTGCGGGTCAGTGTTGTGGGAGATTTTAACCATTGGGATGGACGCAGACATCAGATGCGCCGCCTGTGGGATTCCGGTATTTTTGAAATTTTTATTCCCGGAGTTAGAGAGGGCGAGAATTATAAGTTTGAGCTGAAATTAAAGGGCGGTCTGACTTACCTGAAGGCAGATCCCTATGCGTTTGGACAACAGCTCCGCCCGGACACGGCATCTGTTGTTCGCAACATCGATGGCTTTGCCTGGGAAGATGAAGCATGGATCTTGGCACGAGAAAAAAGCTGTCCTGAAAAAGAGCCGATGAGCGTTTATGAAATGTATCTGGGCTCCTTTGCAAAGCCCGAGGATGGCCGCAGATATTATAACTACCGGGAGTTTGCACCGAAGGTTATTTCCTATGTGAAGGAAATGGGCTATACCCATGTGGAGCTGATGCCGGTTATGGAGCACCCGCTGGATGGATCCTGGGGCTATCAGGTCATCGGCTATTATGCGCCGACTGCACGTTATGGCACACCGCAGGATTTTATGTATTTTGTCAACGAGCTGCACAAAGCAGGAATCGGCGTGATTCTGGACTGGGTTCCGGCCCATTTTCCGAGAGATGCTTACGGACTCTCCGGGTTCGACGGGACATGCCTGTATGAGCACAAAGACCCGAGACAGGGGGCGCATCCGCATTGGGGAACGCTGATCTATAATTACGGCAGACCGCAGGTAAGCAACTACCTGATTGCCAATGCGCTTTACTGGGTAGAGCAGTTCCATGCAGACGGAATCCGGATGGACGCGGTCGCTTCAATGCTGTATCTCGATTACGGAAAGCAGGATGGCGAATGGATTGCCAACATGTACGGCGGCAATGAAAATCTGGAAGCGGTCGAATTTTTAAAGCATACAAACAGCATGATTCAAAAACGCGGCAGGGGCGCGGTTACGATCGCGGAGGAATCCACAGCATGGCCGAAGGTAACGGGCGATTTAAACGATGGTGGTCTTGGCTTTACGATGAAATGGAATATGGGCTGGATGAACGATTTTCTCGACTACATGCAGTATGACCCATATTTCCGTGCGTATCATCACAACGATCTGACGTTTTCGATGGTTTATGCGTATTCCGAAAAGTTCATGCTCGTGTTATCCCATGACGAGGTCGTTCACGGCAAAGCGTCGATGCTTAGCAAGATGCCGGGAGAGGAAGCGGACAAATTCGCGAACCTGCGCGCAGGCTACGGTTATATGATGACGCATCCGGGCAAGAAGCTTTTGTTTATGGGACAGGATATCGCAGAGTACGACGAGTGGAACGAAGAGCGGGGCGTGGAATGGGAACTGCTAAAATATGATCATCATGAGCAGATACGCCGGTTTGTGAAGCGGTTAAATGAGCTGTACCGTAAAAACCCTGCGCTGTATGCGGAAGATGACAGCTGGGACGGCTTCGAATGGATTGACTGCATCGATGCGAACGAATGCACGCTTTCCTATCTGAGAAAGAGCGACAAAGAGGAAGAGACGCTTTTGGTATGCCTGAACTTTGCAAACGTGGACAGACCGGAGTATCGGGTGGGTGTACCTTTTGAAGGAAAATATACGGAAGTTTTAAACTCTGACGATATCGCCTTTGGCGGAAAAGGAAGAATTAACTCCTATGTACTGGAAGCGGAAGAAATCGCATCCGACGGCAGGGAAAATTCGATCCTGATGCATCAGGCGCCGCTGTCTGTGAGCATTTTTGCCTATACGCCTTACACGGACGAAGAAAAAGAAGAGCGCAGAAAGATCGCCGAGGCTGCCCAAAAAGTGGCGGAAGAGGCTGCGAGAAAAGCTACAGAGGAAGCTGCGAAAAAAGAAGCAATCGCTAAAAAAGCAGCGGAGGAGGCTACAAAGAAGGAAGAAGCTGCGAGAAAAGCTGCCGAAGAGGCAGCTGAAAAGGAAGCGGTGGCAAGGCAGGCAGCAGAAGAGGTTGTAAGAAAAACGGCTGCTGCCAAAAAAGCGGTGGAAGAGGCTGCGAAGAAAGCAGCTGCCATGAAAAAGAAAACCCTGAAGGAAGAGCTGACCGAAAAGGCAGAGCAGGTGGACAGCGCGATTCTAGAGGGAAAAGAAAAAGAAAAGCCTGCACGCCGCACGACCCGCAAAAAGACAGCGACCGCGAAGGCTGTCGCACCGAAAGAGCCGACGGCTAAGAAGCCTGCGTCTGCAGCTAAGAAGTCTACCTCTTCCGCGAAAGTGACGAAAGGAACCAAAGCATGAGGAGGGTGCTGATGTCCGGCACAGCATTTTTGACATCCTCTGTGACGCAGACAGGCGAGGAGATAGAAAGCCTCGCGTCGGACGAATCCTTAAAGAATATGGAAAAACAGCTGAGCCTGCTGGAACGCTACTTAAACGAGCTGCCGGACAAGCTTCTGGGGCTGGGCGTCCGCACGGTGCTGGCGCTCATCCTGTTTGCGATCGGCAGCAGACTGATTGCGATGATCCGGCATTTTTTCAGACGGGCGATGGAGCGTTCCAGCGCGTCGGAGGAAGCGGCGCAGTTTCTGGACTCCTCGATTAAGTTTGTTTCGTATACGATTCTGGTGTTCATGATTCTGCAGCTGTTTGGTGTGGAGGCAGCAAGCATTGCGACGGTGATCGGTTCGGTCGGCGTAACGATCGGTCTGGCGATCCAGGGAAGCTTAAGTAACTGTATTGGCGGAATCCTGATTATGATGCTGAAGCCGTTTCATGTCGGAGATTATATCATCGAAGGGGGCGGTAACGAAGGGATTGTTCAGCAGATATCTGTCTTTTATACGAAGCTTGCAACCTATGATAATCAGATTATTCTGATCCCGAACGGAAACCTCGCAAACAGCAGCCTGACGAACGTGACGGATGAGGCGGAACGGCGTGTGGATTTGAAAGTCGGAATTTCGTATGATTCTGATATCCGCAGCGCACGGAAAGCAGTGCAGGAAATTGCGAAGAAAAACCCGTATGTGCTTCCAGAGCGGGAGATCACAGTCAACGTAGACGAACTGGCAGACAGCAGTGTTGTCCTTGTTGTGAAATTCTGGGCGAAGAAGGAAAACTACTGGCAGGCGCGCTATACGATGCTGGAGGATATCAAATACGGCTTCGATGAAGCGGGCATCCGCATTCCGTATCCGCAGATGGATGTACATCTGGAGTCCGGGACTTGACTTACAAGAAAATCCATGTATAATTATTCCATATCTGCATAGAGCAGAAAAAGTCGGCGTGCGAGCCTTATCGCCCGCCGCTTTTTTTCCTCTTTACGCACCGGTTTGAGTGTATACATAGCCTGCCGGGGCAAAAGGTGGACACAAAGCTCGTTTGAACGGGCGATTTCACAGATGAAAGGAGACAAATGTAAAAAGTATGATAAAAGAACTGATGAAGTCGATCAGGGAATACAAGCGCGATTCGATCCTGACACCGATTCTGGTATCTCTGGAAGTGGTCATGGAATGTATCATCCCGTTTGTAGTCGCTCAGCTGGTCAATGAAATCAAAGCCGGAAGCGGTATGGGCGTCATTTCACGGTATGGTCTGATTCTGGTGGTGATGGCGCTTATGTCCCTCGCATTCGGAGCCGGAGCCGGTTCGGTCTGCGCGTCCGCGTCCTGCGGATTCGCCAAAAACCTGCGCAAGGATATGTTTTACCGGATTCAGGATTTTTCCTTTGAAAACATCGACAAATTTTCTACCTCGTCTTTAGTGACGAGAATGACGACGGACGTTATGAACGTCCAGCTGGCATTTATGATGCTGATCCGACTTGCGATCCGCAGCCCGCTGATGTTGATCTTTTCCTTTACGATGGCGTTTATTATGGGCGGAAAGATGGCGCTGATCTTCCTGGTGGTCATCCCGATTCTGGGGATCGGACTGTTTGCCGTGATCCATAAGGTAGGCCCGCTGTTTAAACGGGTATTCCGTAAGTACGACGCTCTGAACAATTCGATTCAGGAAAATGTCAAGGGCATGCGCGTGGTAAAATCCTTTGTGCGCGAGGCGTACGAAAAAGAAAAATTCCATCATGCGGCAGAAGAGGTTTGTCAGGATTTCACCCGCGCGGAGAAGATTCTGGCGATCAACAGCCCTCTGATGCAGTTCTGCCTGTATGTGGTTATGATTTTTGTCCTGTCGTTTGGTTCTTATACGATCATCACGAGCGGCGGTCTGAATCTGGACGTCGGACAGTTTTCTGCCCTTTTAGTATACAGCTTCCAGATATTAAATAGCCTGATGATGTTCTCAATGGTATTTGTCATGGTGACGATGGCTGCGGAATCCGCACAGCGAATCGTGGAAGTGTTAAAAGAGGACAGTACGCTGACAAGTCCTGCAGACCCGGTGGAGGAAGTGGCAGATGGTTCGATCGATTTCGACCATGTCAGCTTCAAATATTCTCTGCAGGCGGAGAAGATGGCGCTTGCCGATATCGATCTGCATATCCGTTCCGGGGAGACGATTGGAATTATCGGTGGCACCGGTTCTTCGAAGTCTTCCCTGATCCAACTGATTTCCAGACTTTATGACGCGACAGAGGGCGTTGTAAAGGTTGGCGGAAAAGACGTCAGAGAATATGATCTGGAAGCGCTGCGCAACCAGGTAGCAGTTGTATTGCAGAAGAATATTCTGTTTTCCGGAACGATCAAGGAAAACCTGCGCTGGGGCAACCAGAACGCGACGGATGAGGAATTAAAGGAAGCATGCCGTCTGGCGCAGGCGGATGAATTTATCATGCAGTTCCCGGATCAATACGATACGCATATCGAACAGGGAGGCAGCAATGTGTCCGGCGGTCAGAAGCAGAGACTTTGTATCGCAAGAGTGCTGTTAAAGAAGCCGAAGATCCTGATTCTCGACGATTCGACCAGTGCGGTGGATACCAAGACGGACGCACAGATCCGCAAGGCGCTGCGTGAGTACATTCCGGAAACGACCAAGATCATCATCGCACAGAGAATTTCCTCCGTGCAGGATGCGGATCGGATTCTGGTCATGGACGGCGGTACGATCTGCAATATCGGCACCCATGAAGAGCTTCTCAAGACGAGCGAGATTTACCGGGAAGTATATACTTCCCAGAACAAGGGAGGTGATTCTGATGAAAAATAAGGGACAGGCGAAAAAAGGAACGATGAAGCGTCTGATCAGGATGCTGTTCGAGTTTTATCCGGTACTTCTGCCGTTAGTTTTGGTCTGCATCGTACTGAATGCGCTGATCAGCTCGATTCCCGCTATTTTTCAGCAGAATATCATCGCAGTGGTCGAGCAGTACTGGCAGACGAAGGACTGGGCGGCGGCAGCGCCGACGGTGACCAGACTGGTCCTCATCCTGGTTGTACTGTATGCGCTGTCTCTGGCAGCAGGCTATGCGTATTCCTATGGAATGGCGATTATCACACAGGGATCTCTGAAGAAGATGCGGGAAAAGATGTTCAATCGCATGCAGGATTTGCCGATCAAGTATTTTGATACACATAACCACGGCGATATCATGAGCTATTATACTAACGATATCGACACGCTGCGCCAGCTGATTTCCCAGAGTATTCCGCAGCTGATGATTTCCTGTATCACCGTGGTTACGATTTTTTCCATCATGCTGTATTACAGCATGTGGCTGCTTTTGGTCGTGCTCTGTGGCGTTGCATTGATGTTTGTCGTTACCAAAAAGGTCGGCAGCAGCTCGGCACATTTTTTCTTAAAGCAGCAGATCGCAGTCGGCAAGACAGAGGGCTTTGTGGAAGAGATCATGAACGGGCAGAAGGTTGTCAAGGTGTTCAGTCATGAGACCGAGACAAAAAAGGATTTTGACCGGGTCAACGACGAGCTGTTTGAAATGTCCTGTCAGGCAAACCGTTATGCGAACATGCTGATGCCGATTCTGATGAATATGGGCAATATCCTTTATGTTGTCGTAGCGCTTGCTGGCGGCATGCTGTTATTGTCCGGCGCGCCGAATTTGAGTTTGTCAGGCATGGCACTTTCCATCAGTATTACCGTACCTTTTTTGAATATGACAAGACAGTTCTGCGGCAATATCGGACAGGTGTCCAATCAGGTCAACTCAGTTGTCATGGGTCTTGCGGGGGCAGATCGTATTTTCAGCCTGCTGGATGAAGAGCCGGAGACAGACGATGGCTATGTAACCCTGGTCAATGCAAAAGAAGAAAATGGTGAACTGGTCGAATGCAGCGAGCGTACAGATATCTGGGCATGGAAGCATCCGCACAGCGCGGACGGCAGCGTGACCTATACGCGTCTGATGGGCGACGTGCGCCTGAAGGATGTGGATTTTGGTTACAATCCGGATAAAATCGTCCTGCATGATGTCAGTCTGTACGCAGAGCCCGGACAGAAGGTGGCGTTTGTAGGCGCGACCGGCGCCGGAAAGACGACGATCACAAACCTGATCAACCGGTTTTATGATATCGCGGACGGCAAAATCCGTTATGACGGAATTAATATCAATAAGATAAAAAAAGCGGATCTGCGCCGTTCTCTTGGCATTATTCTGCAGGATACGGTGCTCTTTACCGGCACTGTCATGGAAAATATCCGCTATGGCAAGCTGGATGCGACAGATGAAGAGTGTATCGGGGCTGCAAGGCTTGCGGGTGCGCATGATTTCATCACACGTCTGCCCGAAGGCTACCAGACGGTAATCGACGGTAACGGATCGAATCTGTCCCAGGGACAGAGACAGCTGATTTCGATTGCGCGTGCTGCAGTTGCAGATCCGCCGGTTATGATTATGGACGAGGCGACATCTTCGATCGATACCAGAACAGAGGCGATTGTGCAGAAAGGTATGGATGCGCTGATGCACGGACGAACCGTATTCGTTATCGCACACAGACTGTCCACAGTTCGGAATTCCGATGTGATCATGGTTCTCGAGCAAGGACGGATTATCGAGCGCGGCAGCCATGATGAGCTGATCGCGCAGAAAGGAAAGTATTATCAGCTTTATACCGGCGCATTCGAGCTGGAATAAAGTGTAGTATGAGACTGCGCAGCTTCTTTTGCGCATGAATTAGCGCTCCCTTTGTAGCTGTCTGTAAACAGATTTTTATGCGAGCATAAAATCTGTTCGCAGACAGCTACAAGTGAATTGGGAAAACAAAAAGGCACTGGAATACCAGTGCCTTAAACAATAGAATGCTCGCAGAGCGTGCATTCTATTGTCATGAATTAAAATTCCTATAAAGAAAAGCCGGAAAAGGGACTCGAACCCTCGACCTACTGATTACGAATCAGTTGCGCTACCAACTGCGCTATTCCGGCAGAACTCCAACAATAGATATTATACTGATATTTCATCGGTTTGGCAAGTCTTTTTTGAAAAAAGTTTCGTCTTGACAGCATTTCTGATTTGTGGATAATGTAAGGAAGAGTAAAAAAGTAAATAAACTCGCAAATGAAAGGCCGGTTACGCGGCAGAATGGGAGGAAGCATGACAGCTTATAAAGACAGAAGCAAAGAAGAGTTACTGCAGGAAAAGAGTCAGCTGGAGGCTCAGTATAAGGAGTTCCAGGGTAAAGGACTGAAACTGGATATGTCCCGCGGTAAACCGAGCGCAGCGCAGCTGGATCTTTCCATGGGTATGATGGATGTACTGGACAGCTTTACAGATCTGAAGTGTGAGGCAGGAATTGATTGCCGTAACTATGGTGTTATGGATGGCATCCCGGAAGCAAAGCGTCTGTTGGGAGAACTGATCGAAGTGCCTGCAGATAATATCATTATCTACGGCAACTCCAGCCTGAATGTAATGTTCGATGTAGTGAGCCATGCGTTCACCCACGGTATTATGGGGATGACTCCCTGGCATAAGTTAGACAAGGTAAAATTCCTTTGCCCGGTTCCAGGCTATGACCGTCATTTTGCGATTACAGAATATTTTGGCGTAGAGATGATCAATGTTCCGATGACTCCCCAGGGTCCGGACATGGATCTGGTGGAAAAGCTGGTCAGCGAGGATGAAGCCATCAAGGGTATCTGGTGCGTACCGAAGTATTCCAACCCGCAGGGCTACACCTACTCCGACGAAACTGTCCGTAGATTCGCTGCCTTAAAGCCTGCGGCAAAGGATTTCCGTATTTTCTGGGACAATGCTTACAACGTACATCATCTGTATGACGAGCCTCAGGATGTTATCCTGGAGCTGCTTTCCGAGTGTGAAAAGGCTGGCAACCCGGATATGGTTTATAAATTCAGCTCCACCAGTAAAATCAGCTTCCCCGGTTCCGGCGTCGCTGCAATTTCTGCTTCCAAGGCAAACCTGGATGATTTAAGAACACATCTGACGATTCAGACGATCGGTCACGATAAGTTAAATCAGCTGCGTCATGTGCGTTACTTTAAAGATATCCACGGCATCGAGACGCAGATGAAAAAGCATGCAGAGATTCTGCGTCCCAAATTTGAAGCAGTGCTGGAAATCCTCGACAGAGAGCTGGGGGATCTGGAGATCGGTACCTGGACAAAGCCTCACGGCGGCTACTTTATTTCCTTTGAATCTCTGGACGGCTGTGCAAAGGCGATCGTTGCAAAAGCAAAGGAAGCCGGAGTTGTCATGACCGGTGCCGGGGCAACCTACCCTTATAAGAAGGATCCTCATGACTCCAACATCCGTATCGCCCCTTCCTTCCCTCCGATCGACGAGCTGGTTCAGGCAACGGAGCTGTTTGTTCTGTGCGTAAAGCTGGTAAGTGTAGACAAGCTTCTGGAAAACATGTAAAATAGCACAATAGAATGCACGGTGCATGAGGCTTCTATTGCCATGAATAATGATGCGCGCCTGAGATTGTAGCAGCTGGGCGCGCATTTTTATCATATAGGAAACTTTGTTTCTATACGATTAAAACGCTTCGCGAGGATGTGCACTCGGCGCAAGGGTAGATGGCTGCAAAAGCAACAATAGAATGCACACTCTGCGAGCATTCTATTGTCATGAACCAGAGAATATGCCAAGGCATATTCTTTTTGTAGGGGGATCAGGATGTCACAGGAGGAACAGACAATAAAGCTGGATCAGCGGGATGTGCTGGACGCAGCGATGACAGCAGGGCATATTTTGCTGGAAAACGGCGCGGAAATATTTCGTGTGGAAGAGACGATCGACCGGATCTGTCATCATTTCGGCGTACAGTCAGAAAACGCCTTTGTACTCAGTAACGGCATTTTTCTGACGTCCGGAGATGAGCATGAAAAACGCTTTGCCCGGGTGGAGCATATTCCAGTTCGCGGTGCACAGCTTCATCGGGTTGCGGCGGTCAATCAGCTCTCACGGGAAATAGAAGAGGGAAAATACACACTGCCGGAAATCCGGGAAAAGCTGGAACAGATCCGAAATGCGCCGGGCGCTTCCAAAAGGGCACTGGTGCTGATGTCCGGTCTTGGCAGCGGCTGTTTTTGTCTGATGTTCGGTGGAATGTGGCAGGACTGTGTCGCAGCCTTTGTGATCGGGTGTCTGCTGTATCTGTATTTGCTGTGGTTAAACGGCAGGTGCTCTAAAATTGTGGAAAATATCGGCGGCGGAATCATTATTACGGTGTGTAGTCTTTTGTTTATCCATATGCCGTTTGAAATGGATATGAGCCATATGATCAGCGGTTCCATCATGCCTCTCGTGCCGGGACTCGCATTTACGAACGGAATCCGGGACATCGCGGACGGCGATTACATTTCCGGGACCGTCCGCATGATCGACGCGGTGCTTGTTTTTTTGTCTGTGGCGGCAGGCGTCGGCTGTGTGCTGAGCATTTATCATCATCTGACGGGAGGTGTCATGCTGTGACGGATTTGCTTCAGATTCTTGCGGCTGGAATCGGCACGGTCGCGTTCGGCGCGTTATTTGGCGTGCCTTCCAAATATTATCCCTACTGCGGTCTGATCGGAGCGTCCGGCTGGGCGGTCTATGTTTTTTTGTGGATGCGGACGGGCTTTTGGTCGGAAGCGGTCGTTGTCTTTTTGGCGACAGTGCTGGTTATTCTGATGTCCCGTTTTTTTGCCGTGCGGGAACGTTGCCCGGTGACGATTTTTTTAATCTGCGGCATTTTACCGCTCGTGCCGGGAGCCGGAATATACTGGACGTGCTATTACCTGGTGACGGGACAGCTGGACGAAGCTTCTACCCGCGGATTTTCTGCCCTCAAGGCGGCGGTTGCGATTGTGCTTGGAATTGTGTTCGTATTTGAAATTCCGCAGCGTTTCTTCAAGGGAAAGGCGGTCAGAAAAAATGACAAACTGTGAAGCGTGCGCTTATTACAGCTATGATGAGGATTATGAATGTTATATCTGCGAAATGGATCTGGACGAGGACGAGATGCTGAAATTTTTGAGCAGCACGTTTGATGCCTGCCCCTATTACCGTTCCGGGGATGAATACAGCGTTGTGCGGCACCAGATGTGACGGCGCATGGGAAATATCGTTTTTTAAATCTGGACGTCACTCGCTTTCATTAAATTTTTATATCCCAATTATAATCAATTTATAAAATTGGAGAATCCGCTTGACGGGTTCTCTTTTTTCGTGCTATCATCCAGACACATACAGAGCAGGAGCTCGGAAAGTTCGCCCCATGCAGAAATAGCAGGAGGCAATATCCTTTCGGAACGAAAACGTTCCATTTCTTTTGCAGATAGCCGATTGGGTCTGCAGTCTTTTTCAAACAATAGAAGATCCTTGGACGGGATGCTATTGTTTTCAGAAATTGATTTTCGTTTTTCAACGACAGTTTCCAGAGTTAAAAAATCAAACAGACAGTCAGATTTTGCTGTCAGACAGGAGGTTTATGCAAAAGCAGACACTCCTTGGACGCGCAAACCGGGTGAGGGACAAGCCTGAATTCTACCCTGTTGGTTCACGTCATTTCGTCCGGCTGTTTTCGACGTATCCTTCCGATACATCCGTCGGACGTCGTCTTGTGGGAGGAGAAAAATCCCATGCAATCAAATAATTCTAAAAAGACCTTTCGCCCTGAAACAGAGGAAAAAGGCAGAAAAAGAAATTCCCAGAAAAAACAGGCAGCTGCAGCGGGCGTTGCGATGACGGCGATTGCCGTGATTTTACTCGGTGCAGGAATCGGCTATTCCGTGCAGAGGGCGGGAAAGACCGAGAGCATTTCCCTGGAGGAAATGCAGAACAGTGTGAGCAGCGCACTGAAAGGAGAGATGGAATCGGCGGCAACGAGTCTGGAACAGTTAAACCAGAATATTGCCGACAATCAGAAAAAGCTTGACGAGGTCAATGCACAGCTTGCGCAGCGCGAGGAAAGTCTGCTGCAGGTAGAAACGATTCAGCACAGGCTGGAAGAAAATGCGTCCGGGATGACCGGAAAAGTGACCGATCTGGAAAAAACGACCCATACGAAGGTAAATGAAATCCGGACGGATATGGAGAGTATCCATACAGATGTCACAAAGACGTTGGAAGAAATTTCCAGAATCATGCAGGAAATGGATGCCCAGAAAAAACAGGACAATACCGATCACAAAGAATCCATAACGGAGATCAACAGAATCAACGAGTCGGTGCAGTCTGTCAATCAGACCGTGTCCAAGCTGGAGGACCGCCTGAACACTTCTTATGAGAACCTGAAAAATCTGGTGCAGGAAGTCCGCACAACAGAGGAGAAGAACCGGGAACTCTGGACGCAGGAACAGACCCAGCTGACCGAGCAGCAAAAGCAGCTGTTAAAAGAGGTTGAGGAAAGCAGACAGGAAACAATCAGAAGTCTGGCTTTAGTTGAGAGCAATTTAAAAAATATGCTGGAATCCGATATGGTGCAGATTACAGCCGCCTTTGGTTCGCTGACAGCAGAGCTGCAGACGAGAGTGCAGGAGCTTTCCGCCCTTCTGGAAAACAGAATGAACCGGGTTGACCAGAATTTAAGCGGACTGGACAAAAACGTGACCGGGCTCGGCAACAATATTTTCGGTTTAAACGAGAATGTGAACGGCCTCGGCAACAATATTTCCGGTTTAAGCGAGAATGTGAACGGCCTGAATGAGAACGTTGACGGCGTTGGCAAAAATGTGGAAAGCTTGTTTACGAGAATCGGTGAGCTGGACAACGGGATGCAGACGAACCTGACGACGCTGCAGCAGACATTTGCCAAGCAGTTCGGAGATCTGAATGTATCTGCCGGACAGAATACGGAAGAGTTGAAATCCTATCTGGAGGAGTTAAACAACGGCCTGAAACAGGATATGAATCAGGTTTTTACATCTGTGAGTAATGGTAAGAAAAAGCTGGCGTCCGCATTGCTCACAAAAGGAGTTTCCACAAACGAGGACGCTACATTTGCCCAGCTGGCGGAAGCAATTTTAAACATTGATCAGAAGCTCGTCATTGGCGTGGAAGAGATTCCGGGCACGATCCGTTATCAGTATCATTATCATGTGGATGCTTCCGGTAACCAGCCGCACACGGAAAAGAGCGATACGGCAGGGGGCTGCTATACCGGGACACATGGCCATGTGCATAGCATGGAGGATGGCTGTTACAAAGAAGAATCCTACCATGTTCACCGGGATGACTGCTCTGGCTATCCGGTCTGGGTGGACTGGGCTCCTGGCGTGGAACCTTACTGGGGGTTTATTTATACCTGCGGGGAGCCTGCAAATGCGACCAGAAGGGTGTTGATCTGCAGCAAGCAGGCGGGTTCAACCGATTACTATGTACCGTCCTGTGGCCTGGCAGATGGACAGATCATCGGAGCAGAAATTGTGTACGATCAGGCGCGTGCGCAGGCAAAAGCACAGGAGGAACAGCAGTGCAGAGATGAGCTTGTGAGACTTGCCCTTTCGATGCAGCCTGCCCTTGGAAGCAATACATCTGAAACAGAACAGATCGGAACGGACGCAGACAACATCCCGCCAGCACCGGAGCAGATCGCAGCCGAGGCGGAGCGGAAACGTCAGGAGGAAGCTGCGGCAGAAGCAGAGCGGCGCCAGGAAAGTGTAGGCGAAGTAAAGACAGAAGCAGACCGGCGGCAGGAAAGCGAGGGCGAAGCTGCAGCAGATGCAAACCGGCGCCAGGAAGCCGGAGGTGCATCGAAGTCAGACAGCAGCACAGACAATGTGGGCACATCCAAAGGGGCAGACGTAGACCGGCGGGAGGAGAGTGCAGACACACCGAAGTCAGACGGCAGCACAGAAAATGTGAATACAACCGCCACGTCCGCTACAGACAGTCAGAAAATATCTGAGGCATCCGAAAATTGATAAAAGAATTGCATAATGACTCTCTTTCTGCTAAAGTAAAGTTCAAACCAAAGTAAAGTTTAAACCAAAGTAAAGGGAGATCAGAATATCATGGGAAGTAATGGAGTCATGCTGCTGATTATTATTATCTGTGTCATCCTGTCCGGATATTTTTCAGCAACAGAGACGGCTTTTTCAGCAATCAACAGAGTCAGAATCCGCAATCAGGCAGAAAAGGGAAACAAGAGGGCAGCACTGGTGCTGCAGCTCTCTGACAACTACGACAGCCTGTTGTCGACGATTCTGATCGGTAACAATATTGTCAATATCGGATGTTCTTCTCTGGCGACAATTTTATTTGTAAAGCTTCTTGGAGAAGAGATGGGCGCGGGAATTTCCACACTGGTGATCACCGTTGTGGTATTGATTTTCGGTGAAATTTCGCCAAAGAGCATCGCAAAAGAATCCCCGGAAAAATTCGCTATGTTTTCCGCACCGATGATCAATGGGCTTCGGATTGTCCTGACGCCGATTAACTGGATGTTCGGGCAGTGGAAGAAGCTGTTGTCCTGTCTGTTTAAAACGTCCGGCAGTCAGGGTATTACATCGGAAGAACTGTTTACGATCGTAGAGGAAGCGCAGGAAGAGGGAAGCATTGATAAAGAAGAAGGAAGTCTTCTGCGCAGCGCATTGAGCTTTGACGATCTGGAGGCGGGAGATATTCTGACCCCACGGATCGATATGGAAGGAATCCCTGTGGAAAGTACCCAGGAGGAAGCTGCAGAAGTATTTGCAAATACCGGCTATTCCAGACTTCCGGTTTATGAAGAAACATTGGATCATATCGTCGGCATTTTGTACCATAAGGATTTTTATAATCGGGTTTACGGGACGGATACGAGCATCCGGGAAGTGATGCGTCCGGCACTGTTTACGACAGCAAACCAGAAGATCGATGAGCTGATGCAGGAGCTTCAGAAAAAGAAACTGCATATCGCAATCGTATTGGATGAATTCGGCGGGACGGTTGGCCTGATCACGCTGGAGGATATCCTCGAAGAGCTGGTGGGCGAAATCTGGGACGAACACGACGAGGTCGTTCAGGAGATCGTGCAGATTTCTGAGCGCGAATATAAGTTCAGCGGACGGGCGAGCGTGAAGAAGCTTTTCGACCTGATGGATGAGGAGGATGAATCCGAGGCGGCGACCGTAGGCGGCTGGGTTATGGAACAGTTAAAGAAAATCCCTGCGGTTGGGGACAACTTCGACTATAAAGGTACCCATGTGGAAGTAACTGAGATGGAAGAAAAGCGAGTATTATCCGTGCACGTCGTCCTGCCGGAAGAGGAGAAAACGGAGTAAACACGCGCTTCCCACAAAAAGAGACTTCCTGAAGGAGATTTTCTGACAGGGAGCGCTGTGTGCGGCAAAAAGAAGACAACAGGCATCCGGAGCGCTGTTTGAAGCAGCGAACTTCCGGATGCCTGTTTTAACTTATAGAAAAACACTTTGTGCAGTCCTACACTTTTTTCTTATAACAGTGCTCTGCAAACTGCAGCAGCTGATAAAGCCCCATCGCAATGATACACAAAAGCAGGATGGATGTAATGAGCATATCCAGCTGCAGTACCTGGCTTCCGTAGATGATCAGATAGCCGAGCCCGCGTCTGGCAGCGAGAAATTCGCCGATCACGACGCCGACTAACGAAAGCCCGATATTGACTTTCATATTGCTTAAAATGACCGGAATGGAAGCGGGCAGGACAACCTTGAAAAAGCAGTCCCGTCTGGTGCCGCCGAGCGTTCGGATCAGGAGAAGCTTTTCAGGATCAGCCTGCAAAAATCCGGTATAAAGGTTGATGATTGCACCGAAGATGGCGACGGAAATGCCGGCGGCGATGATTGTATCCATGCCGGTGCCGAGCCAGACGATCAAAAGAGGAGCGAGCGCGGATTTCGGGAGACTGTTTAAAACGACGAGAAACGGCTCCAAAATTTCAGACAACCGGCGGCTGTACCATAAAAGCGTGGCGGCGGAAAGGCTAACGAGGGCGACGAGAAAAAAACTGATGACCGTTTCAGTCAACGTAATACCGATATGGGTAAACAGGGAACGCTCTAAGACCATGCGGACAAAGCAGGCGACGACACGGGAAGGACTGGAGAAAAAGAAGCTGTCGATGATATGGAAGTCTGCGAACAACTCCCAGACTGTCAGGAAAAGAAGCAGCATAAAAATCCGGGCAAAGTGGACGAAATGATGATGGCGTCTGTGGGCAAGCAGGAAAAGCTGCTGGTCGGACAGTGTTTGGTCAGTTGTTTTCATTGGACAGTTCCTCCCAGATCTGATTAAAAAGCTGTCCGTATTCCGGCGCGCGCCGTGCGGCAAGCGGCGAATGGTCTGCGGCAGTCAGGTGAATGGGAAATTCTGCTTTGACACGGGCGGGGCGGGCAGACAGGATGAGAACGCGATCGGCGAGGCTGATAGCTTCTGCAAGATCGTGGGTGATGAGGATGACGGATTTTTCTGCCTTACGGATCATGGCAGCAATATCGGCGGAAACGGTCAGCCGGGTCTGGTAATCCAGCGCGGAAAACGGCTCATCGAGCAACAGGATATCGGGTTCGAGCGCCATCGTGCGGATGAGGGCAGCCCGTTGGCGCATGCCGCCGGAAAGCTGAGACGGCTTTTTATGCTGAAATTCCAGAAGCCCGTAGTCGGAGAGCATCCTGCGAACGCGTTCCAGGTTCTTGACGGTATCCTTGTGGGCGATTTCCAGTCCGAGCGTAACATTTTGCCAGACGTTTCGCCATTCAAATAAAAGATCGTGCTGCAGCATGTAGCCGATGCCGGGCTGATGACCATTTTCCCCATAAAACGTGATGCCGCCGCTGCCCGGGGTGAGCAAGCCGGCGATCAGGGACAAAATCGTGGATTTGCCGCAGCCGCTGGGACCGACAATCGCCAGAAATTCTTTGCGGTAAAGGCAGAAGGAAACCCGATCCAGGGCGGGCGTTTCGCCGTTTAGGGTGTGGTAGGAATAGGACAGTTCCTGTACTTTTAAAAGGACAGAGTCCATGAGCTTTTCCCTTCTTTCTGGCAGGATTGCCCTGAAACTGGGTTCTTTTGCAGGCTAATCCTGACATGATCTGCTTTATCATATGCGGAAGCTGCTGCAATTGCGCATCGATGTTGCATAGCAATGACATATCTGCCCATGGATTCGACAAAATATTTTTACTTTATTGCAATAAAGTAAAAAATATGATACTATCTGATATAAATCTGAAATGGAAACACAATTTCCAATCGGATGAAAGGCAACAGCCATCAACCGGAGCAATCTGGATGAAAACAGGAGAGGAGAATTGAAAAAATGAGTGAGAAGCTGAAAGTTGGCATTCTGGGTGGAACTGGCATGGTAGGTCAGCGGTTTATTTCACTGCTGGAAAACCATCCCTGGTTCGAAGTGGCTGCCATTGCAGCAAGCCCCCGTTCCGCAGGCAAGACCTACGAAGAAGCAGTCGGCGGCAGATGGAAAATGGACACACCCATGCCGGAAGCGGTAAAGAACCTGATCGTATTAAACGTTAACGATGTGGAACATGTAGCATCTCAGGTTGATTTTGTATTCAGCGCTGTCGATATGACAAAGGACGAGATCAAAAAGATCGAGGAAGCCTATGCAAAGACAGAAACACCTGTTGTTTCCAATAACTCCGCACACCGCTGGACACCGGATGTCCCGATGATGGTTCCGGAGATCAATCCGGAGCATGTGGCAGTTATCGAATCTCAGAAAAAAAGACTCGGTACCAAGAGAGGCTTCGTTGCAGTAAAACCGAACTGCTCGATTCAGAGCTATGCGCCTGTCCTGACTGCATGGAAAGAGTTTGAGCCCTATGAAGTGGTTGCTACGACCTATCAGGCGATTTCAGGCGCGGGTAAGACCTTTGCAGATTGGCCGGAGATGGTGGGAAATATCATCCCTTATATCGGCGGCGAGGAAGAGAAAAGCGAAAAGGAGCCGCTGCGTCTTTGGGGTAAAGTGGAGGACGGCGTGATCGTTCCGGCACAGAGCCCGGTTATCACATGCCAGTGTATCCGTGTGCCTGTTTTAAACGGACATACCGCAGCTGTGTTTGTGAAGTTTAAGAAAAAGCCTACCAAGGAAGAGTTAATCGACCGTCTGGTTCATTTTTCCGGCGAGCCGCAGAGACTGGAGCTTCCCAGCGCGCCCAAACAGTTTATTCAGTATCTGGAGGAGGATAACCGCCCTCAGATTGCGCTGGATGTCAACTATGAAAACGGCATGGGAATTTCGGTCGGCCGTCTGAGAGAGGATACGGTTTACGACTGGAAGTTCGTTGGCTTATCCCACAATACGGTCCGCGGAGCAGCGGGCGGCGCAGTGCTTTGTGCAGAGCTGCTCAAAGCACAGGGATATATCACAAAGAAATAAAAGAGAGACATACAGCAGAAAACGACGGGAGGTAGAAGCTACCTCCCTTTCGCTGCTTTACAGGACAGAGGTGTATGGCAAAAAAGTTATTTATCGCAGAGAAACCGAGTGTGGCCCAGGAGTTTGCAAAAGCGCTGAAATATCAGATGAGCCGCAGGGATGGTTATCTGGAATCGGAAGAGGCGATTGTGACCTGGTGCGTTGGTCATCTGGTTACGATGAGCTATCCGGAAGTGTACGATATCAAATATAAAAAGTGGTCGGTCGATACGCTGCCGTTTATCCCGGAAACTTTTAAATATGAAGTGATTTCGAGCGTCAAAAAACAGTTCGATATCGTCAGCTCGCTGTTGAACCGTCCGGACGTCGATACAATTTACGTCTGTACAGACTCCGGGAGAGAGGGAGAGTATATTTACCGACTTGTGGAGCAGGAAGCGAACATTCACGGAAAAAAGCGCCGCAGGGTCTGGATTGATTCTCAGACGGAGGAAGAGATTCTGCGCGGGGTGCGGGAGGCAAAGGATTTGTCGGAATATGATAATCTGGCGAACGCAGCTTACCTGCGCGCCAAGGAAGATTATCTGATGGGCATCAATTTTTCCCGTGCGTTGACTTTAAAATACGGCAACCATGTCAAAAACTACTTGCGCCGCGACCGTGCGGTGATTTCAGTTGGCCGTGTAATGACTTGTGTATTGGGAATGGTCGTCAACCGGGAACGCGAAATCCGTTCGTTTGTAAAAACGCCTTTTTACCGTGTGACGGGAGCCTTTGGAATTCCGATGGGCGACGGAAAGGAAAAACCGTTCGAGGGAGAATGGCGCGCAGTAGAGGGAAGTGCCTGGAACCTTTCACCACTTTTATATAAAGAAAACGGATTTTCGGAAAAAAAAGATGCCGAGGCATTGATGGAAAAGCTGGGTGCAATTTTGCCGAGCGGCGCGATGTCCTCTGGATTTTCAGGCGCTTTTCTGGAAAAATGTGAAAAAAAGAAAGAACAGAAAAATCCGCCGCTGTTATATAATCTGGCGGAGCTGCAAAATGATTGCTCCCGGATGTTTAAGATCAGTCCGGATGAAACGCTCAAAATCGCGCAGGAGCTTTATGAAAAAAAACTGACGACCTATCCGAGAACGGATGCTCGTGTTTTATCCAGCGCAGTTGCAAAGGAAATCCATAAAAATATCGGCGGACTTCGCAATTTCGCTCCGGTCAGCGCATACGCAGTGCAGATTCTGGAAGAAAATAGTTATCAGAAAATTGCAAAAACCCGTTATGTCAACGACAAACAGATCACGGATCACTATGCGATTATCCCGACCGGACAGGGCTTTTCGGCGCCGCGGAGTCTTTCTCCCGCGTCGGCAAAGGTCTATGAAGTGATTGCAAGACGTTTCCTGAGCATCTTTTATCCGCCGGCGATTTCCCAGAAGGTATCGCTGACGGTGCTTGTAAAATCGCAGCAGCTGCCGCAGGGTGAACGCTTTTTTGCTTCATTTAAGGTGCTGACGCAGGAAGGGTATCTGGGCGTCAGCCGCCCATCCTTTTTCAGCTCCAAAAAAGAAGAAAAAGAGGAGAAAAACGGAGAGGAAGAGGAATTTTCCTGCGACGAGGCATTTTTAAAGGTGTTACAGACTATGAAAAAAGGAGAACAGCTTCCGCTGCATTCTCTTTCTATCAAAGAAGGCGAAACCTCGCCGCCGAAGCGCTATAATTCCGGCTCGCTGATCCTGACAATGGAAAATGCGGGACAGTTCATTGAGGACGAAGAGCTGCGGGCACAGATCAAGGGCAGCGGCATCGGAACCTCTGCGACGCGTGCGGAAATCTTAAAAAAGCTTGTCACGATCGAGTATCTGGCGTTGAATAAAAAGACGCAGACGATCACGCCGACGCTGATGGGCGAAATGATTTACGATGTGGTTTCAGATTCGATCCGACCACTGTTAAATCCCGCGCTGACTGCCAGCTGGGAAAAAGGGCTGACCGGTGTTGCGGAGGGGACGATTACATCCGGAGAATATATGGATAAACTGGATGATTTTGTACGCAGGAGGACGAATATCGTTAAACAGCTGCATAATCAGTCCATCTTATATCAGCAGTTCGATGCGATAGCCGGTTTTTACCAGAAAAAAGAAACCGCACCGGCTGTCAAAAAAGCAGGAACAGCAAAAAAAAGGACAGAAAAGAAAGAAAATGCAGAGGGCTAGTGCTTTTCTGCAAAACGTTCGCCGCATTCAGACGGCAGAAACAGGAGGAAAAAGAAGATGGAAGCAATGAAGATCAGAAACCTGTACAATCTGGAAGAAACAATCGCTGCACCGCTTTTGGAGCAGTATGAGTATCCGTGGGAGGTTCTGCCCTATATCAAGGAATTCATCAAAGCACTCGGGAACGTTCTGCCGGAGGATCGCTTCGAAAAAAGAGGAGAGGATATCTGGGTGGCAAAAAGCGCGACTGTTGCGCCGACTGCCTGCTTAAACGGTCCCTGTATCGTGGATGAGGAAGCGGAAATCAGACATTGCGCGTTTGTCAGAGGCAGCGCAATCATCGGAAAAGGCGCAGTTGTCGGTAATTCTACCGAGTTAAAGAACGTCATTCTGTCCAATAAAGTGCAGGTTCCGCATTATAATTACGTCGGGGACAGCATTTTAGGTTATAAGGCACATATGGGTGCAGGTTCCATCACTTCGAATGTAAAAAGCGACAAGACTCTGGTTGTTGTCAAATCTGCAGAAGAAAACATCGAAACCGGTCTGAAAAAATTCGGCGCGATGCTGGGCGACTGCGTGGAGGTCGGCTGCAACAGCGTGTTAAATCCGGGAACGGTAATCGGAAGACATACGAACGTTTATCCGCTTTCGCGGGTGCGCGGATTTATTCCGGAAAACAGTATTTTCAAAGATCAGGAACATATCGTATTAAAGGAAGACAGGGGCTGACCCCTGCCTTTTCTTTTTTAAATTTAATTGTGCTTTTTTGAAAGTTGATTCCATGCCCGAATGAAAATCGGCTTTCAGGCAAGCAGGAAGGGCGCATGGGAACGATTGTGATCGCAGAATAGAAAAAATGCTTGACGAAGCAGTGCCTGCGGTGTATAGTTTACTCAATGGATTAACGCTTGCACGCGTTAAAGCGTAAAAAGTGATTATGAGGAGGAACGAAAAATGAAAAAGTTAGCGGCAATTTCCCTTGTGCTGGCAATGACCGCGGCATCTTTGGCTGGCTGCGGCTCGACAGCAAACACTGCAGCACCGGCAGAAAGTGAAGCGGCAGAAACCCCTGCAGCAACAACAGAGGAGACAACAGATACAGCAGCGGATACGGTAGCAGCAGATGGCAAGGTGTATAACATTGGTATCTGTCAGCTGGTACAGCACGAAGCGCTGGATGCAGCAACCCAGGGCTTTCAGGATGCACTGACAGAACTGCTGGGTGAGGAAAATGTGAAGTTTGACCTGCAGAATGCTTCCGGTGATTCCGCAACCTGTGCAACGATCGTCAACCAGTTTGTATCTTCTGATGTTGACCTGATTCTGGCAAATGCAACGGCCCCTCTGCAGGCAGCAGCGGCAGCTACCAATGAGATCCCGATTCTGGGAACCAGCGTTACAGACTATGCGACAGCACTTTCCATCGATGACTGGACAGGCGTAACAGGCACAAACATTTCCGGTACTTCCGATCTGGCTCCGCTGGATCAGCAGGCGGACATGCTGCATGAGCTGTTTCCGGATGCAAAAAATGTCGGCATTCTGTATTGCTCTGCAGAAGCGAATTCTTCTTATCAGTCCAATACCATTCAGAAATATTTAAAGGATTACGGCTATGAATGCACAGAGTATACCTTTGCAGACTCTAATGATATTGCATCGGTTGTAAATAACGCAGTTGCAGCAAGTGATGCCCTTTATATTCCTACGGATAACACAGCAGCATCCAATACGGAGATCATTCAGAATATCTGTCAGCCTGCAGGCATTCCGATCATCACCGGCGAGGAAGGCATCTGCTCCGGCTGCGGTGTAGCAACGCTGTCCATCAGCTATTATGACCTTGGCTATAAAACCGGCGAGATGGCATATGAAATTCTGGTAAACGGTGCGGATGTATCTCAGACAGCAGTTGAGTTTGCTCCGAATGTAACCAAGAAATATAATGTAGCAAACTGTGAGGCACTCGGTATTACCGTGCCGGATGATTATGTGGCAATTGAGTAATCGCAAGTCACTGTGAGGGTTTGCAGAGCGTTGAGGAGGGAGAAATTCCTCTTCAGCGCTTTTTGTCGATTTTTTATGGAACGACTAAAAAAGTATCAGCGAGGAAACCAGGACTGCCGATATTTGAAAAATAAAAAAGTGTACTGGAGGAGGAAGCAGTGAATATTGTAGCATTGTTTAACGCGCTGCCGGGGGCGTGCGCACAAGGTCTGATCTGGGGAATCATGGCGATCGGCGTATTTATTACTTATAAGATTTTGGATCTGGCAGATTTAACTGTAGATGGAACGATGTGTACCGGAGGTGCGGTTTGCATTGTAATGATGATCAATGGACATTCCGTTGGATTTTCCCTGCTCTGCGCATTTGCTGCAGGTATGCTGGCTGGTCTGGCAACGGGGATTTTCCATACAGCAATGGGAATCCCGGCAATTCTGGCTGGAATTTTAACTCAGCTCGGTTTATATTCTATCAATTTAAGAATTATGGGCAACAAGTCCAACATAGCGATCAGCACAGATAAATATGGTGTGCTGGTATCCCTGCGTTACATTAAGAATGTTGTGTTTTACAAAAATACGCTGTTTGTTGTAGCAATTGTGATCGTTGTACTGATCGGGGTTTTATACTGGTTTTTCGGTACGGAATTGGGCTGTTCCATCCGCTCCACAGGCTCCAATCAGAACATGTCCCGTGCACAGGGCATCAATACAGACATGACAAAGATCATCGGCCTGATGCTTTCCAATGGCATCGTGGCATTTTCCAGCGGCCTTTTGGCGCAGTACCAGGGCTTTGCGGATATCAACATGGGACGTGGCGCCATCGTTATTGGTCTGGCAGCTGTCATCATCGGAGAAGTTGTATTTGGAAAAATCAGCCGAAATTTTGCATTCAGCCTTTTGACTGTGGCACTGGGCTCCATTATTTATTATCTGGTTATGCAGGTTGTTTTGTGGCTCGGCTTAAACTCCAATGACTTAAAGCTTCTGTCAGCGCTGGTTGTAGCAGTATTTCTGGCGATTCCTTATATGAAGCGAAAATATTTTTCCAAACCTGTTAAAAAGGGAGGTGTCAGACGTGCTTGACTTAAAATCCATTAGTAAAACTTTTAATGCGGGGACAGTAAATGAGAAAACCGCACTGAATAACCTTTGTCTCCATTTAAATGATGGAGATTTCGTAACGGTGATCGGCGGAAACGGCGCCGGAAAATCTACCATGCTGAATGCGGTTGCAGGTGCGTGGCCGGTTGATGAGGGCACGATTGAGATCGGCGGCGTCAACGTCACAAAGCTTCCGGAATATAAGCGTGCAAAGTATTTGGGGCACGTGTTTCAGGATCCGATGACCGGAACAGCAGCCAGTATGCAGATTGAAGAGAATATGGCGCTTGCGGCGAGAAGAGGGCTGAGCCGTACCTTGAAAAAAGGAATCAGCAGCAAAGAACGGGAATTTTACAGAGAGCGCCTGGCAGAGCTGGGACTGGGGCTGGAGGATCGTATGACCTCCAAAGTTGGTCTGCTTTCTGGTGGTCAGAGACAGGCATTGACACTTCTGATGGCTACCCTGAAAAAACCGCAGCTTCTGCTTTTGGATGAGCATACAGCGGCACTGGATCCCAAAACAGCTGCAAAGGTACTGGAGGCAACAGACCGGATTGTTGGACAGGACAATCTGACGACTCTGATGATCACCCACAACATGAAGGATGCAATTGCACACGGCAATCGCCTGGTTATGATGTATGAAGGACATATTATCTATGACGTGGCAGGGGAAGAAAAGAAAAAGCTGCATGTATCAGATCTTCTGGAGAAGTTTGAACAGGTCAGTGGCGGCAGTTTTGCAAATGACAGAATGATTTTATCCTGATTATTTTTGAATCCAAAGGTTTTACCTCTGTGTTTTGTAAAAAATACTGGATTTTTGACGAAAAGTATGAGAAAATAGCATCAGCGTACAGCTGGTGCTTTTTTCATGGAGATCTGCTTCGGATCTCTTATATGGAAGAAAGCTTTGCGCCTTTTTGGTGTGCCTGCTGACGAAAATTTCATCCATTAGACGAAAGGAGATAACACATGATTTATTCACACGAAGTAGAACAGATGTGTCCGGTAGCACAGGGCGTTAACCATGGCTGTGCTCCCATCCCGGAAGAAGCAAAATGGGTAAAAGCCAAAGAGATCAAGGACATATCCGGTCTGACTCATGGTGTTGGCTGGTGTGCACCTCAGCAGGGTGCCTGCAAACTGACACTGAACGTTAAGGAAGGTATTATTCAGGAAGCACTGGTAGAGACCATCGGATGTTCCGGTATGACTCATTCTGCTGCTATGGCTGCAGAAATTCTTCCTGGCAGAACTATTCTGGAGGCTCTGAACACTGACCTTGTATGTGATGCGATCAATACAGCTATGAGAGAGCTGTTCTTACAGATCGTTTATGGTCGTACACAGTCCGCATTCTCTGAAGAAGGTCTGCCGATCGGCGCAGGTCTGGAGGATCTGGGCAAGGGCTTAAGAAGCCAGGTTGGTACTATGTATGGTACCCTGAAGAAAGGCCCTCGTTACCTTGAAATGGCTGAAGGTTATGTAACCGGTATCGCTTTGGATGCAGACGATCAGATCATCGGCTACAAGTTTGTAAACTTCGGCAAGATGACAGACTTTATGAAGAAGGGCGATGACGCTCAGACAGCATATGAGAAAGCATCCGGTCAGTATGGTCGTGTGGATGATGCTGTAAGAATCATCGATCCCAGACAGGAATAAAAGGAGGAGGTAACGAAGCATGGCATTATTTGAGTCTTATGAAAGAAGAATTGACAAGATTAACGCTGTTTTAAATAGCTACGGAATTGCTTCCATCGAAGAAGCTGAAAAAATCACCAAAGATGCCGGCCTGGATGTTTACAATCAGGTAAAGAAAATCCAGCCCATCTGTTTCGAGAACGCTTGCTGGGCTTACACTGTAGGTGCAGCGATCGCAATCAAGAAAGGCTGCAGAAGAGCAGCTGACGCAGCAGCAGCAATCGGCGAAGGACTGCAGGCTTTCTGTATCCCCGGTTCCGTTGCTGATCAGCGTAAAGTAGGTCTTGGCCATGGTAATCTGGGCAAGATGCTGCTGGAAGAAGAAACAGACTGCTTCTGCTTCCTGGCAGGTCATGAGTCATTTGCAGCAGCAGAGGGCGCTATCGGTATTGCTGAGAAGGCAAACAAGGTTCGTAAGAAACCTCTGCGCGTTATCCTGAACGGTCTTGGCAAGGATGCTGCACAGATCATTTCCAGAATCAACGGCTTTACTTATGTAGAGACTGAGATGAACTATTACACCGGAGAGCTGAAGGAAGTATTCCGGAAATCTTATTCCGAAGGCCTTCGTTCCAAGGTTAACTGCTACGGCGCAAATGACGTAACAGAAGGTGTTGCAATCATGTGGAAAGAGGGCGTAGACGTTTCCATTACCGGTAACTCCACCAACCCGACCAGATTCCAGCATCCTGTTGCAGGTACCTACAAGAAGGAATGTGTAGAGAAGGGTAAGAAGTACTTCTCCGTAGCTTCCGGCGGCGGTACTGGCCGTACCCTGCATCCCGATAACATGGCTGCAGGTCCTGCTTCTTATGGCTTCACAGATACACTTGGCCGTATGCACTCCGATGCGCAGTTCGCAGGTTCTTCCTCTGTACCCGCACACGTTGAGATGATGGGTCTGATCGGTATGGGCAACAACCCGATGGTTGGCGCTACTGTAGCTGTAGCTGTTTCCGTTGAGGAAGCAGCCGAAGCAGGGAAATTCTAAAGAATCCAGTATTTATGCGGGTTCTGCGCAGCGGCAAAACCTATGAAAACCCATGAAAACGTACACATAGTACACGGGAAATACACAGGTAATAAACAGCGGTAATACACAAACAATTAAGCCCCCAGAAATTGATCTGGGGGCTTTCTGTATGCAGCTGATCGCGTCAATCCCATTCAGCGTCGATTGATTCAAATTCTATGTCTTCTCCATCATAGCTGATCATTGCCACAGCTTCTTCATAATCGCTGTACGCCCTGTGGGTGTAGACGGCTTCTGTTATGTCTCTGATCTTATGTCCGACAATAGCTTTCAGCAAGTTTTCGTTCACCTTGAAATGCTTTGCACATGAAATAAATGTATGCCGTGGTTCATGCGGCGTGTGGGAGATCCCAAGATAGCGCATAACCTTTTTGAAGCGCCCACGGTATTGATCGTATGTCATAAAGCCGCCAGTCTCATTCGGGAACAGGTATTTGCTATCTGGGTTATAGTGATCCTGTACCAGCTGACGGATCAATGGATGCACCGGGACGCTCCGGTCGATCCCGGCGTCCGTTTTGATGCCGCCTTTGATTCTCCAGCGCACAAGATCCACGTTCACAGTTTCGATCAGCAACACTTCCGAAGGGCGAAAGCCCGTGTACATGGAAAATAGAATCATGTCCGTAACACCAAAGCTGCGGATCTTCCACAGGCGCTGCACTTCGCTATTTTTGAACGGTACACGCTTAGTCTTGTCACGTTTGCCTGCTTTTTGAACAAATAACGCGCTGTAGTCCTTGTCAACAATTTCATGGATCATGCAGTATTTGTACATGAGATTGAAAAGCGACTTCATGCGGCTTTTCGTTGCATCACCGACAACAGCGTCATTGATCACGCCCTGCATGTGGGAGACGCGAAGATCACGCATGCGGACATTGAAGATCGGTTCGCAGTATTTGTACGCCGCCCGGTAGCTGCGGGCGCTGGAATCGTTCTTCAAGGTGGCGTAGTATTCCTTTGACCAGAGGTCGTACACTTCGGAAAACGTCAGCTTGTGTGCGTTAATGTCATAGGGATTCTGCAAGAAATCATTCAAAGCCGTTTCAGCTTCGATCCGGGTTGCAAAGGTTCCGATCAGCTGGTATTCCTGCGTCAGTTTCCCGGATGCAGGATCGAGCCGCCAGCCGATCGTAATTCGTGCAGCCCATGGTTTGCGACGTTTCCCAGTTAGTTTGAAGACGGAGCCGTCGCCGTTTGCTCTTTTCATTGCCATAAAAAAGCACCTTCTTTCTGTATATTACCGGAAAAAAGGCGCAAAAAATAAAAGCCCCTTTTCCGTTGCTTTATTGAAGGGCTTTTGCTATAATAATTTTGCGAGAATTAAATAGCAAGCCCGATCAATCGGAGATTGCAGCCGCCCAAGTGTTACCAGCACCGGGGCGGTTTTCTTATGCAGTTACAGACCAAGCATTTTGCCAGCTTTCCGTTGACGCCCGGCTTTATTAGTCGGGATCCCGGTTGCCTTTGCAACCTTCGCTTTTGTCTGTGAGATACCAAGCGCCCGGCTGGGACTGAACGAAAGCCCTTTGATCAATGATTTTTTCTTCTTCATTATTCTTCGCCTTCTATATCTGTATATTTTATTCTCATTTCAGCACCATAATATTTTTTCTTGCCGCCGCCGTGTACTTTGAAATATTCCACGATATAAGGACGCCCGGCGTTTTTCTCCAAGTAAGGAATAAAACCTTTCGGAACATTGCCGACTATATAATCATTCACATATACATAATAGGCGGGTTCATCATTATATAAATACCTTTCAAGACGTGCGGCATATCCAGAATCAAACGGTGGATCACAAAAGGAAATTTTTTTCAATATCGTTTGTCTGGAGCGAAGCCGCCCGCTTTCATTGTTGAAAGTGACACCAGCAACATCAAAAGTGATGGTCTTTGTTCGCTGCGGCTGCGATTGTGGCTGCACAGCTTTGGGAGAATCTACAGCAGCAGGATCACTGGGCTGGCGGGCTAATGAGATAAGCACAACGCCTATGATCAAACAAGTGACACCATTTAGAATTCCATATTGTATAAAACCGACAACGCTTGAAATTACACAACAGATACCAAAAAAATAAAGTAAAAATTTTTTCAAGTCACATCTTCCTTTCTATGTATGAAAATCGATATGTATGATTTTTCCATTTTGTTGGTATTTTATGCCATTTTTTCTACGTCCCCTTTTACATAGCCCAGATCCCGGAGTTCTACGGCACGTTCTAACAGCTTTTGACGTCCTGTGTCGTTCAGAATCTTGTATGTATTCAGCAAGTCGTTTTCGTCGTCGGTAAGCGGGGAGTTATCAGCAGATATTCCACACATATCATTCAATCCGATATGAAATAGTTTACAAATTGCAAAAAGCGTATCAATGTCTGGAGTGTATGCGCCGCGTTCCCAGCCGGAAACGGTAGAAACCCCAGTTTCTAAATGATCGGCAAGTTGCCGTTGCGTTATCTTTAATTTTTTCCTATAGAATACAAGGTTTTTCTGAATATTTTCTTTTATTTTCTTCTCTGTCTGTATCGTCATTTATGTGTTACCGCCTTTCTTGATTGTATATTACCACAGCAATACAAGACTTTCAATAAAAAAGTACAGAAAAACAGTAAAAAAGTATTGACAAAACTGCAAAGCAGCATTATCATGCAAATATACAGAAATGCAGTACATGAAAGGAGAAAAACGGAATGGCAAAAAAAACCATGGGAAACACATTGAAAACATACATGAAGCGCCACGGAATCAAGCAGCAGTTCGTATCTGATGAAACGGGAATCAGACCACAGATTCTAGGGGCTATGCTCAATGAAAAAAGAAAAATCGAAGTTACAGAATACTATGAGATCTGCAAAGCCATGAGAGCGAACCCGGATGCAATAGCAGCAGAAGCGGGAATCTGGGAGCAGGACAAGGCAGCGCAGCTGGTATAAACCAACACCACACACCGACGAAGGAGAGAAAGAAAACATGAAGCATGGGGAAGAATTGATCCGGGAACTTGAAGCAGAGATCGAAAGATACGAAAATCAAATGTCGCGCCGTTGGGACAGGATAAACAATGGCGAAACAGATCAAGAAGATTGCTTCGTATCAATGAGAGTGGAAGAACGCGGAAGAGATCTTGCAAGGGACAAAATAAAGCTGATCCAGAACGGCGGTTTTGACTGGTTTGTAGAATACGCAACGCTTGACGGCGTGCTGGTGAATGCAAAGTGGTGTCAGTGCAGATCCTTCACGGGATATGGAAAGACAAGCAAACTTCGCGTAGAAATGCCGGACGGTACAGTCAAATGGACACAGGCAACTACTGAAAAAGGACTGGCACGCATAGGGATAAAACGCGTGCTGTGCAAGCGCCCGGCATGGTTCAGATTTAGTTCGGGCGGTTCCGGGATGTACGGCATATACACGGGACAATATACCACTTTCCCGTCAGACAAGAACTACGCAACCGGGGAAGACGCAAGCGAAGAACCAGTAGAGATGAAAGACTACACACCGACGAAGGGAGAAAGAAAAAATGTTGCAGAGTAAAGGAAGATACAGCCTTGATTGTATAAATGATGTGACGCGCGGCAGCGTATGGGGAACAATCACAACGCTGGAAAATATCGACGAAGCAGTGCAGCAGCGCGGAGCATTCAGAGCAAAGATCGAATTTTGCGGGATTCTGGAAGAATACAACGGCAACCGCTACGCATTTTTCAAGGATTTAGGAAGAGAGACAGAAGACAACTACTTCGTAGAACTTACATAAAAACAAGCGCTGTGCTGGACACACAACGCTTGCCATAGAATGTCGCCTGTATTTTAGTGGTGCTGCATAAGCAGCAAAGTTTCGTCGGGATGTGTATTTTCGTCGGTTGTATACTTCGTCGGTTTGTGGATCAAAAATAGTTTGCGGCTATTTTTGAAAATTCACGCCGGAAAAGCGATCAAGAATATCATTGTATATTCTGACAGCGATTTCCAACGGATCGGCGGTATTGTAGGCTTTTTCATATTCGTAGGAAAGATAAGGGAGCATAGCAACCGTCAAGGTTGCGGCGCTCATTTCTTCCGAAAATACAATATTGTCTATTACCATACGCGATCACATCCTTTCGTAAGGCGACAATCACATTATATCAGAAACAAATAAAAAAATAAAGAAAATAAAGAGAAAAAACCACACACCGACGAAAGGAGACACGACATGACACAGTACACGGTCAAATATGACTTAACAGAGAAAGAAGAAGAAGCCCTGCGGGAGTTGCTGCCATGCTATCAGCAGTATATAGCAAAGGGCGGCAGCAGACCTTTTGAAAAATACACGCTGACAGATGTTTTTCAATCGCTGATGTACATAGGCAGCAGGCACACGATCTGGAGACATATAAAGGAAGAACAGTTCAGACAGAATCTGATCGACATAGATCAGCTGATCGACGACAAGTATTTGACCATGGCAGAGAGAGGAAAAGCAGATGGAGAAGAAGGAAAAGGACGCAATAGAACTTCTGGGAATGATAGCCGGGAATAGCGGCTGCGTAATAGCAGACAGCGGCGGGAAAGACAGCAGTGTTATCAAACACATAGCGCTGAAAGCAAAAGAAATGTATGGGCTGGATTTTAAGGTCAGACATAATCACACAACGGTAGACGCCCCAGAAACGGTGTACTTTGTGAGAGAAGAAGAACGGAAATTCATTGCAGCCGGGATACCATACGAAATCACATACCCAAAGGAAAGCATGTGGCAGCTGATACCAAGGCATGGAACGCCACCGACGCGACTTTTTAGATACTGCTGCGCCGATCTCAAAGAAAACACGGGGAAAATAGGTGAAAGACTTGTAACGGGTGTAAGAAAAGCAGAAAGCCAGAACCGCAAAAAGAATCAAGGGATCATAACCATACCAAAACCGAAAAAGGCTTTGAAAACAGAGACAGAAAACAACACAAATTTTCAATTAACAAACAGGGGGGGTGGTTGTTCTAAATTTAGACAACGCAGAAACACGAAGAACAGTAGAAAGCTGTTTCAGAACACACAAAACGTTAATAAATCCATTGATAGACTGGGACGACGATTTTTTGTGGTATTACATAAAATCAGAACACATCAACATAAATCCATTATATGGCTGCGGAAAATGCCGCGTAGGTTGCATAGGATGTCCAATAGCGGGAGACGGTCGCTGGGCTGAATTCGAGAGATACCCAAAATATAAAGCGGCATACATACGGGCATTTGAAAGAATGCTGATCGAACGAGAAAAGCGAGGGCTTAAAAACGGGACAAAGTGGAAAGACGGAATAAGCGTTTTCAAATGGTGGATGGAAGATGAAAACTGCGAAGGTCAGTTGCGGATGGATATTGACGGCAGAATATATGAAGAGTACAGCGGAGAAGATCCGTATTTTTGGTAGACACACCGACGAAAGGAGCGAAGACACATGGAAGAAAGAACAATGACATTCAGCATAAACGGTGATTTCATTACACAGCTGGCGCGGGAGAAATGCCACTATGAAGGGAAGATGGAATATGCAATAAACCTTCTGGAAAGCTGCCTTGAATCCGACGAGATCACAGACAACGAAAGAAAAGGGCTGGTTTTTGCGATTCTGGATGGACGCGCAGAGGTAACGGGGACATATCCGGGCGACGATTACAGATTCCACTATCTTGACCAAAGGGACGAACAATGGAACATTGCAAGAACACTTGAAAAGCTGCACGAAAAAGCGGAGCAGGCAGAAAAGGAACTGCACCAAGTAGAAGAAAAGCTGGGGTTTGTTGCAAGTGGTTACATGTCAAGCTGGGACAGGAGAGAAGCCCAGAAGCAGTACATGGAAGAAACGGGCGAAAAGCTATTCGTCAACATGGAAGAAGAAAGAGAAAGCACAGAAAGCACACTTCTTGATTCTTTCATAAAGCGCATGAAATCGGAAACCGACGACGATTACGGATGGCTGGAGCCGAACGGAACTTTTCACCCGGTAGAATTCGGGATGCACGAAGACTGGGCGACAGATCACGTCACGGAGTTTTACGGAGACGAACACGAAGAAAAGAAGCAGGAAGCACGCAAATATATTTCACACGGCGATTTTCTCACAGATCGCGGCTGGGTGCTGCTGCATAACCCGTCACAGGGAATCGCGATCCCGACAACTTCACCGGGAAAGAGATACACAAAAGCGCAGAAAGAATTTTTGTATCAGTATTTCATAGACAGGAATTGCGAAAAAGAAGCGAATGAGATCTGGGAAGATTAAACACACCGACGAAAGGAGCGAAGACACATGGCAGCAGGAAAAATCAAGGTAACAGAAGCAGCGGCACTGCTTCACGTTTCGGATCAGTTTGTCAGAATCGGGATGCAGCGCGGGATCCTTCCGATAGGAACGGCACTGAAAATGTCAACAAAATGGACGTATCAGATCAGCGAAAAACTGCTGGCAGAGTACAGCGGCGCTGATGTGGCAGCAGAACTGGAGCAGATCAGAAAGGGGATCGCATGACAACAGTAGACGATATTTTGCAGCTGATTGATCCGTCCGACAGGCTGCGGATCGTAAAGGACGGGAAAGACCTTTTCGTCGGCTATGTCGGAGTATACAAGCTGGATTCAGAAAAACAGCTGCAAGATACCTTCGGAAGCTGCGAAGTGAAGAGATTTAGAGCAGTGCCGGAACTGCGGCACAAGGACTGGAAGAAACGCGGGCTTGCATCACCGCTGAAACCGGATGAAACGCCGGACTATTACTTCGCGGATCTGCAATCAACGCTTTATTATACAATCCATATCTAAGCACAGAAAGGAAGGAAAGTAAATGGCTGTATGGGAAAAGGAAGGATGGGGAGTAACAAACGACTGCTTGCAGATGGTCGTTGATAATTACAGAATCCAAGGAACAAAAGACAGACACTCACTGAACGTGCTTGAAAGCTACTTGCGGAGACTGATGCCGCCAGCTTTCAAAGTTATGTTCGAGTACGACAGAACAGTCACAGCACAGATGATCGTTGACGTGCTGGGAGTTGACAAGCTGCTGGACGTCTACAACGTATTCATGCAGGAACCGGGAAACAAAGAAAATGCACGCGAACTGCGGGAGCGGATCGGAAGACTGGAGCAGCAAAACAGAAACCTTGCAAAAGATCTGTCAGAGCAGAGAGACGCAACGCTGGAGCAGGAAGAAGAATACAACAAAGAAGCTGTAATCTGGCGAGAGACAGAAGAAAAACTGAAAGAGCAGGTCGAAACTGCCACAGCGCAGCTGGAAAAATCAAAGCTGGAGATCGTAAGACTGAAAGCGGAGATCTACGACATTCTTTCAAAGAATGGTGATATTTGAAGAAGGGGGAAAATAAAGGAATGAGCAAAAACAATGCAGCAGGAATTGTCGGGATCATCACGACGAAGCCGCGCGTAGTTATGGACGCGCCGACATGGGCGCAGAAAGTATACGAAGCGGTGCTGGAGTATAGACGCCCCAGCGGAACAAAAGACAGGCTTTTTGTACAGTTTCCGGGGCAGGCAGCAGGGACGAAGAAAGCGCTTTTGAACATCAAAAAGGGAAAAGAAGTGCTGATCGGCGGCGAAATCAGAACACAGAACGTGGACGATCCGAAGCCACATGAACAGCGCGTGAAGATCTACATATACGCAAAAGTAATCGCGGTAAACGATCTGCCAGCAGATCCACAGAACGAAGTCAAGCTGCGCGGGCATATCTGCAAGGATCCACGAATCGCAACGGCACGCTTCGGAAAAATCGCAGTTACCAGCTTTATTGTGGCAGTAAACAGCCACCATGGAGCAGATTATATCCCCTGCGTATGCTGGCGAAATGTCGCAGAAGCCGCAGCAAAGCTGAAAATCGGGGCGTATGTGGAAATCACCGGGCGTATGCAGTCCAGAGAGTACAAAAAGAAGATGCCGGACGGAAAGCCGCCATACCTTGCCACGACGCACGAAGTATCAGTCACGCAGCTAGGATTCGCAGAAGATACAGACGAACAGGAAACAGAAGGGAGCGAAAAGACATGTTAAGAAGACCAACAGTAGGAATTGCGCTGGATGAAATGAGCAGACGCCAGACAGAAGAATTTATGCGCTTTATCAGCGGAATGTCCGTGAAGAAGGATTCTATCTTCATTCATGCGGCACGCGGACGGATCAAAGAACAGGAAGAAGCAATGCAGCAGTTCGCAAAGCTGGCACAGGAAGCGAGACACGCAGAAGACCGGGAAAGCGTATTCGCAAAAACCGGACTGGCAGCAGGCTTCGCAAATGGGATCCTGCGCGCTGGACTGATCACAAAAGACGAACTGGCGCAGCTGGTAGACATGCTGAACAAAGCAGGAAGCGACAGACTGGCAGAACTGGACGCAAAGAGAAAGTCTGTATTTCACCGCATTTTCAAAGGGGCTGTCTTATGAGCGCCGCAGAATACCGCAAGATCATTGCAGTAGACTTCGACGGCACGCTAGCAGTCACACAGTTTCCGACGATCATTGAACCGAAGTGGAATGAAATTGCAATTTGCAAGGCACTGAAAAAGCAAGGCTGCATTTTGATTCTGTGGACATGCCGCTGCGGGGAAGATCTGACAGCCGCGGTCGAATGGTGCAAGGAACATGGGCTTGAATTTGACTATATCAACGAGAACGTGCCAGAGAATGTGGAAAAGTGGGGCAATGACAGCCGAAAGATCTTTGCACATGAGTACATAGACGACAAAGCCACAAACCCGGTCAAGGAACGTGCGTGGATCCGGCGGCTACGGAAAGCAAAAGCAGAAAAGCTGATCCCGGCTGTGATTGCGGTTGTATCAATATTCGCTGCATACGGAGTGGTTGCAGCATTAAATCTTTTATTTTGAGAAAGGAGACAAGAAACATGGCAAAAGGAGAAAGCAAGACGGGAAACTGCCGCTTTTGTGGTCAGAGTTCAATCATAGAAGGTGGCGCAGACATGACAGCGCCGCAGCTGGAAGAAGCGGCAACAATGCAATGCACATGTGAAAAGGCTATGGCATACCAAGAGACGGCGAACAGAAGAACCGTGGCAAAACAGAGAGCAGAAGAACTGTTCGGAAAAGACGCTGGAGAGTATGCACAGCCGGATGATACGCTGGCATACATTCTGGCAGGAATTGACCAAGTATGTGACAAAAAAGCAAAGCAGATCATTATTACTATCAAAACGAGCCTGCGCGCAAGAATCATGCAGATGGCAAAGGATAAGATCAAGATAGTTCGCGAGACGTCCAACACAGACGAGTTCACACAGTAAACCATACAGCCGGAATCTGACGGCATATCACAGCAGACACGATCCACAACCGACACAAAATGAAGATTGGAAAGAAGAACGCCGCCCGGAACTGCAATTCCGAGCGGCGAACCGTACAAACAATATAAAAATAAAACGTTAATAAAAGTATAGCATTGTACGGCGAAAAAGTCAAGAAAATAGCGGCATTACAGCCGCTTTTCACACTTGATAAGTTTATTATTCCAACGACAAACAGGGGGATCAGTAATGCCGTACAAACATGAAATATGCAGAGCAGGAAAAACAAAGCAGCACACGTTTTATTATGCAGTCAGAACCGACACAAAGGAAGGGAGCAGAAGACAGAAGGAAAACAAGACCTGTGAAGCACAGAAGAAGGTAAACAGCAGACAGGCAGTGAAAAAGCTGACATGGATCCTAAATGCGAACTACGACGGAACATCACTGTACATCACATGGGAATACACGAAGGAGAACCGCCCAGCCACAAAAGAAGCACTGCGGACAGACGTTGACAAGTTGCTGCGGAACATTCGCCGGATATACAAGAAAGCTGGGAAGGAAGCAAAGATCGTCTGGGTTCCAGAAGTAGGGGAACGCGGGGCAGTACATATCCACATGACGCTGAACGCCATAGACACACAGCTATTGAAAAAGTGCTGGGACAAGGGCTGGATCACAATAAAGCCCATGGGCGACAACGGGCAATACAGGCGGCTTGCAGAATACTTCGTGAAATACTCTGAAAAAACCATGAAAACATGTGAAGGGTTCACGGGCAGAAGATACAACAGCAGCAAGAATCTTGTGATCCCGGAGCCACAGAAAAAGACAGTTTCTTCAAGAAACGCATTCAACCACATTGTCAAGGTTCCTTCGGGTTGGTATCTGGACAAAGACAGCATACGGGAAGCATGGCACGAAGTAACAGGCTTCATGTACTTCACATATACGCTGATCTATGACGGACGATACAGGAAGCAGGATGAATCAGAAAGCTATTTGCTGAATCTGGAGACTGGGGAAGTAGAAATAACAGAAAAGCTGCAAAAGGCAGCAGGAAGGAAATAAACATGGGACTGAATACAGGATATTTGAAAGCGACAAGGACGGAAGAGGGCAACGAACAGTACACGCCGTTCTATGCGGTCGATCCGATCACAAAATACATACCGAAAACGAAAAAAATCTGGTGTCCGTTCGATTGCGAATGGTCAGCGTACTTCCAGACATTCAAGCGGGGGGGGTGGCAAGTCGAGCGTAGCAGCATAGACGACGGGCAGGACTTCTTCACATATCAGCCGGAAGACTTCGACGTGATTGTGAGCAACCCGCCATACACGCAGAAAGACAGAGTGATCGAAAGACTGTACGAACTGGAAAAGCCGTTCGCGGTATTGCTGCCGCTTAATAGCTTGCAGGGCGTTGGTAGATACAGGTATTTCAAAAACGGGATCCAGATTCTGACATTCGACAAGCGGATCGGGTTCCACAACGCAGAGAGCATGGAAGAATACAAGAAAGGCAGCAGCTTTGCAACGGCGTACTTCTGCCGGGACATATTACCGCGTGATCTGATTCTGGAAGAATTGAGAGAATACAGAAAACCATTGAAGGAAGGTGAAAAGAGCAATGACAGAACCACAGCAGAAAGATTTTGAAGAACTGCTGGAGCAGCTGAAACAGGAAGAAGAAACTTGCGAAAGCTGCCCGGACAGAAACGCACCAGCGGACAGGTGCGAAGGATGCGGCACACATGGGAACATACAAGATCTTGAACAGCTGATCGAAAGCATGAAAGAAGGTGAAAAAGGACAATGAAAGCAAAGTACAAAGCAGGAAGACCAGAAGACAATCTGACAGTCGGGAAGAAGTATGACGTTGAAGACGTTAGATGCAAGAAAGGGTTTGAAGCGTCGGAAGTATACTTGAAGAACGACAAACAGCAGAAATGCTGGTACAGCGTGGAACTTTTCACAATGTACGCAGAATCAGCGCTGCCGCTAAAAATGGGAGCAGCAGACGCAGCACTGGGAGCAGCCGCGCTGGCAACACCGGAACAGCCGGAAGTAGCAATCAAAACTGCATTCGTGGACAGCGAGAGCATACAGCAGGCGTTATCGCGGCAAATTGCAAAGAAAATGCGCGACACAGGCTTGATGTACGGAGCATAAAAGCAGGAAGGAGCAAAAAGAATGTACGGAAATCTGAAACGCGGAGAAGACACGGAACAGATGGGCGTTATTGACTGGGCGAACTGGAATTTGCAGAGGTTCCCAGAATTGAAAATGCTTTATCATGTGCCGAACGGTGGAAAGAGAAACCCGGCAGAAGCGGCGCGATTCAAGGCAATGGGAGTGAAAGCAGGCGTCCCGGATCTGTGTCTGCCAGTACCCATGAACGGGTATGCAGGGTTGTATATCGAAATGAAGTACGGCAACAATAAACCGACGGCAGCGCAGAAAGAATGGATCAAGAACCTAAAGGAATACGGCTACAAAGTGACGGTATGCTATGGCGGCACAGAAGCAACAACAGAACTGGAAGCGTACTTGCAGGGCAGCAGAACAATTCTGACAGATCCAATGAATGAAAACTGCAAGCCGCAGAAGCGCATTGAAATATATTGCAGCAGCGAGGACACGGAAAACATAAGATCAGCGCTGTGCATGGCAGCAGCGAAAGGATCCTGCGTATTCGGTAGCGATTTTGTACCGGAGTGCTGCATAGACAGTCCAAAAGCGGAGACACACGAAGACTGCTGTGCATGTGTCCTGCAAAATGTCGCCTTTGCGGAATACGATTGAAGGTGGCAGGATGCCGAAAGCAATAATTGACTGGAATTCAAAAAGACGGCGCTTTCCGTACATGTGCGAAGTCTGCGGGAAGAAATACGGCGACAAGAAGCAGGCGAAGACATGTGAATGGGCTGACATGAACGGAACGAACAGAAAAGCAGCATATCAAAACAAAAAGGCAAAGGAAAGAAGGAAAGACCATGAAAACAATAGCGGTGATCAACTTAAAAGGTGGAGTAGCGAAGACAACGACGGCAGCGAACATGGCAACGCTGCTGGGGACGAAGTACCAGAAAAATGTATTACTGATAGACAATGATCCACAGGGAAACGCAAGCCAGTTCTTTGACTGCTACAGAAAAGATGAAAAATGCGGAGCAGCAAAGATACTTGACAGAGAAAGACCGGGGATTTTCACTGACGTGGCAGCAGGCGTGGATCTGATCAACGCAAATATGACGCTGCTAGAAGCAGACAACGAACTGCGAACCAGCGAAGACAGGCAAGACAACCGTTTTGCAGAGTACATGGAAAAAGCGGCGTCAATATATGACTACTGCATCATTGACAACCCGCCAGCAATTCTGATGTGTACAATCAACGCGCTGTGCGCTGCGGATGAAGTAATTATCCCAGTGCGGCTTGATAACTGGTCGATCGACGGTGTGGAAGTGATAACGGAGCAGATCGAAACGCTGAAAGCACTGAACAGTAATTTGAAAATAGCAGGAATCTTGCTGACGGACTACAAAAAGTCAATCGAAAATGAAGCGGCGGAAGAATGGCTGCGGAAGAACTGCAAATACAACGTATTCAGCCGCAGGATCAGACACAGCGACAAGGCAGTGTCAGCAACATATTACAAACAGCCGCTTGAAACATATTCGCCAAGATCCGCAGCGGCGACAGATTACAGAAAATTCATGGAAGAGTACACAGGCACAAAGAAAGCGTGAAAGGCAGGGAAAGGAAATGGCAGGCTTTGACATCACAAAGATACTGAACAAACAGACAACCGCACAGACCGAAAACGCAGTCACAGAAGATTTTGAGGAACTCAAGCTGGACTACGGAAAAATTATGATCACAGGGAAAAACAAGTACAGCATGAACGACATTGAAGATCTGGCAGCAGGAATCGAAATGGCGGGCGGGCTGCTGGATCCGTTGATCTTGGGACGCGTCAACGGAGAATACAAACTTGCTGGCGGTCACAGAAGATACGCAGCAGTAGATCTGCTTGTGAAGGACGGGAAAGAAGAATACCGGGAAGTACCTTGCAAATACAAGGACATGACGGAAACAGAATTCAGACTGTACATGCTGATCGGGAACACATTCAACAGGCACTACACCGATTATGACAAGATGGTTGAAGCGGAAGAATGGAAAGAGGTCTTGACGCAGGCGAAGGAAGAAGGATCTTTTCTGCCGGAAAAAGGCGTCCGCGTCCGGGACTACATAGCAAAGATCATGAAGACGTCGGCAGCAGTCGTGGGAGACTGGAACAGGATCAACAACAACGGAACAGATGCACTGAAAGAACAATTTGAAGCCGGAACAATCGGAGTGACGGCGGCAGCAGCGGCAAGCAGTCTGTCAGAAGAGGAACAGAACGACATTGCAGAGCGTGCGGCAGCAGGCGAAGACATAAAGGGAACCGAGATCAAGGAAATGATCGAACGGAAGAAGGCTGCGGCAGCAGCGCCGGAAGAAGACACAGAGCCGGAAGAAGCAACCGGAGAGCAGGAAGAAAAGACAGAAGAGGAACACACAAAAGCCACACTGGCACAGATGCAGCCGTCGGCGTCGGATACCGACACAACAGAAGAAGAAAAAGAGAATGCGCGGCGCCTGCATGCACTGAAAATGCTTGAAAAATACTACATCTACTTGAACGAAGACGATCTGCGCTGCCTTGAAGCAATGCTGCAAGATTGCAAGCGACGCAAAATGGAATACGGGGCGATGGACTGCGGATCTACAATTTGACGAAGGGAGACGAAACAAGGTGAATGGAATTGAAGTGACAGTCAACATCAATCTGAATGGCGAGAAGGTGGCAGGAATTACAACCGGGGAGCAGGCAGCAGAAACGCTGCCGCCAGGAGACGTGGGGCGCGAGGTAACACAGGAAGAAGAACAGCGCTTCGCCGTAGCGTCAGATCTTGCGAACGTGTGCGAATATCTGGAAGATTCAGAAGTAATTAAAATACGTCTGATCGTGAACAAGGCACAGGCAAGGAAGGACAGAGCAGAGAAAGAGGACGAAAAATGACGCAGCATACAGCAGCGATTGTCATTGCAGCAGTTATGGCAGCAGGCGTGATGGTCACGGCAACAACAGCAGCCGTGGCAGCAGTAAAAGCATTACGGGACTATATGAAAGAGAGGGACAAGAAGAATGAGACATGGATTGATCCAAGAAGTGACAGAAGCCATTGAAAACGAATTATCAGCAGCAAATAAGGCGTTCCCCGGATTTAACAGTACGCATGAAGGGTATGCAGTAATTCTGGAAGAAGCACAGGAAACGGAAGACGAAATGCGGAAAACGGGAATGAATCTGAATGCACTGTGGCAGGCAACGCGGATGAATCAGTCACCGAAGCAGATCAGAGAGATTGCGGAAGCAATACGGGAAAGCGCACAGGCAATGGCAGCAGAAGCAATACAGACAGCAGCCATGGCAGAAAAGCTGATCCAGTACACGGAAAGGCAGGAAGAATGAACGCGGCGGCAGTGATAGCGATTGCGGCAGCAGCATTCCTGTATGTGGAAGCGGCAATCGGGACAGGGTACTACATGTATTTGATTACCAGAAAGAAGACGAAGCAGGACGCGACAAAGGAAGAACGAAAGCAGCTGACAAGATACAGCATAATTGCTGGCGTAGCATTCCCGGTCACGTTTGCAATATTATTCGCTGCAAGGGCAGCAGAAAGGAAGTAACATGATCAACTACACTATGGTAATTATGACAGCCATCATCTGTGCAACACTGGTGCTTATGGCATGGATCGGACGGAAGAAGTAAGAGGGAAGAAGAATGAACAAAGTTGACTTGACAGGAAGACTGACAAAGGATCCGCAATCGCGCTGGACGAACGGGCAGGAATCGCAGGAACAGATCTGTATTGTACGCTTCACACTGGCAGTGAACAGACGGAAGAAGGATGCAGGTGCAGACTTCATATCATGCGTAGCATTCGGGAAGAGCGCGGAAAGTCTGGAAAAGTATTGCAAGAAAGGAACAAAGCTGGAAATTTCCGGTCGAATACAGACGGGCAGCTATACCAACAAAGACGGCGGCAAAGTATACACAACAGACGTCATTGTCGAGGAATGGGAGTTTGCAGAAAGCAAAGCGGCAGCAGGGCAGCAGGGAAACCAGCAAGCGCCAGCACAGCCGGAGACAGACGCAAACGGTTTTATGAACATACCGGAAGGAATAGACGAAGAACTACCGTTTTCGTAAAAGGTGGGAGCAGGCGCACGATAAAGCAACGCTGGAGACGCCACAGAGCCGCACAGGCGGCAGGAAAAAGAAATTGCAATAAAACGTACAGAGTGGTATAATAAGCCAGTAAACAAGACAAAGACACACGCACAGACAACGAAAAGGTTTGTGCAGTGTGTCTTTTTTGTTTGCAGCTTTCCTTCGATCGGTGCAGGCGTCGCCGCTTGCACCGTATCACGAAAGGACATTCGACATGACGATAACAGAAGACCAGCTGGAAGCATGGATCAAACAGCTGATAAAAGAAAATAAATTATATAAGTTTTACAAGTGGCATGAGTGGCGGGAACTGTCCGCACAGGTGATGAAAGAAAACAATTATGAATGTCAGTTCTGTAAAAAGAAAGGCATCCACACCAGAGCGCGCAGCGTCCATCATGTGCAGTGGGTAAGGAAACACCCGCGACTTGCTATGTCGAGGACGTACACCTACAACGGCGTAGTGTATCAGAACTTGATCCCATTGTGTGAAGCATGCCACAACGAACAGCACCCAGACAAACGTATCACCAGTGAAAAGAAACATTTCACAAACGAAGAACGCTGGTGACGATCCCCCCGGTCAAAAAGAAACAGATTTTTGCTGCCGGAAGGGAAACGGGGCAAGGGGTAGACAAAACAGATTCGCGCGCACATGTAATGGGGGTGGTATATATGGCAGATGAAAGAAAGCCGGAAGTTAAAAAAATCACGCGATCAAAACCGTACAAAGAGATCGAAAAAGACCTGCGGGATCAGCTGGAAGCAAACGGCATATACGGCAAATTTTTTGAAGATATGATCGCCGATTACATGGCTATGTATGTCACGAAAACATTATTGATCGCAGACATACAAAAGCGCGGAACTATCGTGGAATACAACAACGGCGGCGGTCAGTCCGGTTATAAGAAAAATGAAGCAGTGGACATGTTTAATAAGACAAACGCGCAAATGCTGAAACTACTTTCTGAACTGGGGCTGAAAGCAAACGCCACGATAGGTGGTGGAGATTTTGACGACGAATTATAGAGACGTCCCAGAACTTCAAAAGTACATAGATCTGGTCGAAAATGAGGGCAAAAACGGTGTAAAAAAGTGCTGCAAATGGCAAAAAAAACTAATAAAATTCGTTAAAAAGTGCTTTGAAAACGAAAATTTGACCATAGATACAGAACAGCTGAAAAAGTACATGGGTTTGCAAAAATACTTCGATTTTGAACTGTTCGAGTGGGAACAATTTGTATTCACACTGCATTGCTGCGTGTTCCGTGAAGATGGGCTGCCGCGTTTCCCGGATCTGTTAATATTCGTAGCGAGGGGAGCAGGAAAAAACGGCTATCTGGCGTTTGAAGACTTCGCCATGATCAGTCCGTACAGCAATTTGCAGCAGTACGACGTCGATATATGCGCCACAGCAGAAGAACAGGCGCGGACGTCCTTTGACGACATTTACAACGTGCTGGAGAAACACAGAAAAAAGCTGATCAAGTTTTTTCGCTGGACAAAATCTGAAATACAGTGCAGAAAGACAAGATCGAAAATAAAATACCGGACAAACAACGCAAAGTCAAAAGACGGCTTGCGATCCGGGAAGGTAGATTTTGACGAGGTACACGCGTATGAAAGTTACGACAATATCAAAGTGTTTACAACAGCACTGGGTAAAAAACCACACCCGCGGCGAACCTATATCACAACAAACGGAGACGTCAACGACGGTGTACTGGATGATCTGATCGAGAAAGCAAAAAAGATTCTGGACGGAGAAATTGAAGACAACGGCTTCTTGCCGTTTATCTGTATGCTGGACGATCCAGAAGAAGTACACGTCGAAGAAAATTGGCACAAGCCGAACCCGTCCTTGCAGTATCTACCGAACCTACTTGAAGAGACGCGAAAAGAATATAAAGAATGGCTGGAAAACAGATCGTCTTCCAGCGACTTTATGACAAAGCGTATGAACTGGAGACAGGGAAACGGAGAAGTGGAACTGACAAGCTGGGACAATATTCTGGCAACAAAGCAGGAAGTAGAACCGCCGAAAGCGCGTGAAATTGCTGTGGCTGGCATTGACTACACAAAGATCAATGACTTTGCGGCAGCTGGAGTGCTTACAAAGCGCGGTGAAAAGGTAGTCTGGAAGCAAAAAACGTGGGTGTGCCTAAAAAGCGCAGATCTGCCGCGGATAAAATACCCGCTACATGAAGCAGAAGAAGCCGGGGAACTGGAATTCGTAGACGCCCCGGAGATTGCGCCGGAACTGATCGCGGAGTGGATAGGCGAGCAGATGGGCTTTTATTCAATCCCTATGCTTGCACTGGACGACTACAGATTCGCTTTGATGAAACAGGCGCTTGCGCGTTACGGCTTCACCTATGAAAACAAAAATATAAAGCTGGTCAGACCTTCGGACAAAATAAAAGTAGAGCCGATCATAGACAGCGGATTCAGAAATCACAACATAGTATACGGCGATTCGTCGATCATGCGGTGGTATACGAACAACACAAAGAAAGTGAAGTCAAAAAAATACGGGAATTACGAATACCAGAAGATAGAAGCGAAAAGCAGAAAAACAGACGGCTTTTTCGCATTCGTAGCAGCTATGACGCAGCATGAATTGATCCCGGAACAGCAGGGATCAGCGGACGTGCTGCCACTCTTCACAATGTAGAAAGGGGGTGCAAGGAAGAATGAACATGAATGATTATTTTCTGCGGGCATTCGGGAGAGAATCAACGATCAACGTTACAACACAGATCGAAGAAGAACTGACAGAAGTGTTTTTCAAGGAACTTGCGACAGCATGCGCCATCAATATGATCGCAAGTCTGATCAGCAAATGCGAGTTCAGAACATTTATAAAAGGGATCCCGGAGAAAAAGGGCGAATATTACCTGTGGAACTACGAACCGAACCAGAACCAGAACGCCGGGGACTTCTGGCAGCAGTTTGTCACAAATCTGTTATATGATAACGCAGCGCTGATCGTAGAAGTCGGCGGGAAATTGTACGTTGCTGACAGTTTCACACGGACACATTACAGCTTCCGCGAAGACGTTTTCAACAACATCACGATCGGAGATCTGACCATGCAAAGATCCATGTTGTCACATGAGGTCATATATCTGGAACTGGACAACATAAACGCCAGACGGCGGCTGGAAGGATCGTACACAGCATACGGGCAGACGGTGGCAAAGGCGATCAGAAGCGTTCTGCGTGCTGGAGCGCAAAAAGGAATACTGAATATTGATGCACAGACAGCGGCACAGCCGGACTTCACGACAAAGCTGCAAACGCTGATCACAGACAGATTCAAGCCTTTTTATGATACGGATTCAGCGGTGCTGCCATTACAGACGGGGTACACATACACGGACGTAACGAAGCAGACAACAGCACCGACACCAGCGGATCTGAACGAGCGTATAAACTATGAATTTGAAATGGCGGGCAGGGCATACAAGATCCCGAAAGCACTTATGCTGGGGGATGTATCAGACGTCGAGAAGATCACGAAAAACTTTTTGACGTTCGCTATTGATCCGATATGCCAGCGGATCGGAAGCGAAGTGACGCGCAAAAAATATGGGGAAAAGCAGTTCGCAAAAGGAAATTACATGGACGTAAACACGAACTGTATACAGCATATTGATATTTTCGAGCAGGCGACGAATTCAGACAAGCTGCTATCGTCCGGGCTGTACTGTATCGACGAATTGCGCGTGAAACTGGGTGACACAGCTTTGAAGACTGACTGGTCACAAAAGCATTACATAACCAAGAACTATGCAGAAGCAGAAAAAATGGAACACTTAGGAGACGTGAAAGGGGGTGAATAAGGTTTGAAGAATCAGAAAGCACATTATAGCTTGCGACAGGAAGCAGGAAGCAATGTACATAAGCTGTACATTTATGATGATGTGACAAAATACGGCGACTTTGACTGGTGGACGTGGAACTACAGCGAAAGCGAAACAAGCGCACAGCATTTCAGAAAGGTTCTGGAAGAGATACCGGAAACGGACGTCATAGAAGTACACATCAATTCAAATGGCGGCGACGTAGGCGAAGGAGTGGCAATTTACAACCTTCTGAAACAGAAGAAATGCAAAGAACTTGTAGCATACGTTGACGGGTTCGCATGGTCGGTCGCTTCTGTGATTTTGCAGGCAGCAGATCGACGCGTCATGGGGCTGGGAACCAGCCTTTTGATCCACAACATGTGGACGACGGTTTCCGGGAATGCGGATCAGCTGCGGAAAGCAGCAGACGATCTGGACACGCTCATGGAAGGAAACAGAAAAATTTACATGGAGCGCGTGAACATCACAGAAGAAGAACTGGAAAGCATGATGGATGCTGAAACGTATCTGACAGCAGAACAGGCGGTAGAACAGGGCTTCGCAGACGAAGTATCAAGCAAAGCTGGAGAAGAAGCAGGAACGGTCATGCAGCAGCTACAGACACAGCTTTTACAGCTGCGAACTGAAATGCTGAACCAGAAAGCAATCAAAACACAGATGCTTGAATTTTGCAAGCAGGCAAGCAAGAAAAACGAGGACAGCGCAGAGGACGAAGACGAAGACGACGAAGCAAGCAACGGATCCGACGAGGATAACAGCGAGGACAACGACGACGAAGACAACAACGACGATAAAAAGAATCAGAAAAACAATTCTGATCCGAAACAGTCTACAAATAAAATGGCGGCTTTATTAGCAAAAGCAGCCGCAAAAAATCTGGAAAAGAGGTAAAAGGCATGAAAAACAAAGACATTGAACAGCTGTCACGCGAGCAGCTGGCACAGAAATTCAATGAAGCATTGAAAACCGAAGACACCGAACAGGTGGCACAGGCAATGGCAGAAATGGCAGCAGGGATCGAAGAAGAGATCTTGCAGCGTGCAAAAGACGTGGCAGCAGTTGAGCAGCTGGACGCACAGGCAATGGCAGCACGCGGACTTCGCCAGCTGACCAGTGAGGAAAAGAAGTATTATGAAGCAGTGATCGGCGCTATGAAGTCCGAGAACCCGAAACAGGCGCTTGCATCTATCGACGTGACAATGCCGAAGACGATCATTGAAGATGTATACGACAGCTTGAAGATGGAACACCCGCTGCTTGCAAAGATCGACTTCAAGAACACATCCTACATCACAGAATGGATCATGAATAAAAACGGAAAGCAGAAAGCGATCTGGGGCGACATTACAGCGGAGATCACAAAGGAACTGGAAGGATCCTTCGAGAAGCTGGACATGTTAATGTACAGCTTGACCGCATTTCTTCCGGTTGCAAAGTCCATGCTGGATCTGGGCGCAACATGGTTAGACAGCTACGTGCGCGAAGTGCTGAAAGATGCGATCTACGTCGGTCTGGAAGAAGGTATCGTCTGCGGAACAGGCGTGAAAATGCCTATCGGAATGAACAGAGACATTGAAGCAGCACACGGAGACGGTGAAAGCTATGTGAAAAAGACTGCGATCAAAGTCACCAAGTTTACGCCGGAAACATACGGCGGTCTGGTCGGTAAATTAGCAGTGACAAGAAACGGTCGCCCCAGAACGGTTGCATCACTGATCATGCTGGTAAGCCCGGAAGATTACTGGAAAAAAGTAATGCCCGCAACTACGGTGCAGCGCCCGGACGGAACATTCGCAAATAATGTCCTTCCGTACCCGACAGAAATCATTCAGACAGAAGCACTGACAAAGGGTGAAGCAATTCTGGGAATTGCAGAACAGTATTTTGCAGGAATCGGAACCGGAAAAGAAGGTACTATCGAATACGACGACAGCGTGCGGTTTTTGAAGCGTGAAAGAGTGTACGCAGCGTTCCTGTACGGCAATGGTCGTCCGAAGGACAATAACGCATTCTTGCTGCTTGACATTAACGAGTTACAGCCTGCGGCATACACCGTGGTGACGGGAACCGACACCGTGGAAGTAGAAAAGACCACATGGACAGAAGAAGAACTGAACGCAATGACTGTGGAGAAGATCAAGGGACTGGCAGCATACAAGGGCTATGCAATCACAAAGACTGCGAAAGCAGAAGTGATCGCGGAATTCTTAGCAGCACAGATCGCAGCTACGGCGTAAGGAATAAGCAAAGGCAGCAGGGCAAAAACCTTGCTGCCTGTAATTGAAAGGCGGTGCAGTATGGCAGATGAAACAACAAAAACGCCAGACGAACAGCTGCTTGAAGACATTCTGAATGAACTGGACATGACACTGGCTGACGAAAGCATGCAGAAAAAGATAAAAGACATCATGCAGCGTGGAAAAGCCAGGATCGAGAAGATCGGTGGCAAACAGCTTGATTTTGCAGAGAATCAGCAGGCGCGCGAATTGCTTTTTTCGTATTGCAGATATGGACGCAGCAACGCCATAGAACAGTTTGAACATGATTTTTCGTCACAGCTGACAGGCTTTGCACTTGACGAAGCGCTGGCAACGCTGGAAAGCGGGGCAGAAAATGAAAGCAAAGTTTGAGGAATTCAACGACGGAACCGCCAGAATATGCACTGTGAACAATGACGGACTTCTGGTGGATAAATACAAAAAGCCACTGCGATTCGGAGAAGAAAACGTCAGTATGAAACGGCATTATGCAGCACAGGCAGCAGACACACGGGTTGACAAAGTGATCCATGTTCAGCAGCGAAAGGATCTGAAAGCGCATGAAGTCGCTGCGATCGGTGAAGATCAATTCGACATAGAAAAAGTCGATCAGATCAACGATACCATGCCACCGATCACAAAATTGTCCTTGATAGAGTATGAAAAACACAGACGAAAGGATTTTGCATGAACGTAGGCGCGACAAAGAAAATCAGACCAGATCAGCTGACCGGAACGCTTGCAGAAAGTCTGCTGGAATGGGAGCGGGAGAACGAAAAAAGGTTCTTCCGGGCGATTGACGACGCAGCCGACGCATGCAACGAAACGGCGGGACAATATCTGACACCGGGGCACGGTTACAAAACAGGCGAGTACAAGCGACATTTTGCAATAGAACGGCAGCTGACAGGGCGACACAGCTACAGTGCCACATGGCATGTGGAAGCGCCACACTACAGGCTGACACATTTACTGGAAAATGGACACTTGACACGCGACGGAACAAAGCGAACAAAAGCCGTAAAGCATATCAAATACGGGCGACAGATCGCAGAACAGGTGCTTGACGAAAAAATGAAAGGACTGTGGGAATGACAGACATCAAAACATACCTGGAGACAGAAACAGAACTGCCAGTAGCAGACACGGCGTTTGATAGACCACAGAAGCTGCCTTTTGTGGCGTTCATAGACAAGACGGCACAGGACGGCGACGACTTCCACGCCCGGATCGTCGAACACAATATGACAGTAGAATTTTACGCAGAAAGACTGGACAACGAAAACGAAGGGAAGCTGGAAAAAGCCTTTGAAAAGATGAACTGGAAATTTGAGAAGGAAAGACAGTGGCTTCCAGATGAAAAAATGTTTGAAACAATTTTCACTATGAATTTTATGGAAAAGAGGTAAAAGGCATGAAAGGATCAAAGGAAAAAGTTGTGCTGGGATCCGGCAAAGTGTACACAATGTTATACACAGGAACATTGCCGGAGACATTCACAGAGATTCTGAAAAAAGTAATGACAGAAGAAAACCACACCGGATGGATCAAGAACGGCGCAAGCGTGGAGTATAAGCCCACAATGACGACAGAAAAAGACGATCTGGGGATGGTCGTAAAAGAGATCTTGACGGACGAAGAAGCAACCTTCAAGACAGGTCTTTTCACATGGAATGCAAATTCACTGGCGAAGCTGTCCGCAACGGCAGTCGTAACCACAGAGGATGGAGAAAACGGCAAGAAGTACAGACGATTGAAGGTCGGCGGCACAGCCAACGACGACGGCAAGCAGTATGTGATCTTGTTTGTACATGAAGATCCGGTGGAAGGAAACTGCTATTTGCTGATCGTCGGAAGAAATACAGCAGGATTCACCATCACTTTTGCTGCGGATTCAGCGACAGTAATTGACGCAGAATTCAACTGCAAGCCGCACGACAGCCGCGGAACGCTGATTGAATTTGTCGAAGAGTGCGAAGAAGAGTACCAGAATGAATACACAAGCGAGGAATTGAACGCGCTGACCGTAGATCAGATCAAGACCATTGCGGCAGCAAAAGGTTACACGATCACAAAGACAACAAAAACTGAAATCATTACAGAGTTTCTGGCAGCACAGACAGCAGCAAAAGGCTAACAATCAAGGAAATGCGGGGCATGTGATACATAGCCCCGCAGAATCGAAAGGAAGGAAAGCAGAATGGATTTATCAGTAAATTTTCAAAAAGTAAAGCGTAACTACATGACATTGACCTTTGATGATCCCAAAAGCGAAAAGGGCGTCAAGGTAATTGTCGTCGGAATGCCGAAAAAGAAGGTTTTTGACGCACTTATGGACATGCAGGACACGATCACAGAAAGAGAAGAAGCGCAGAACGCAAAGGAAAGAAGCGGGGCAAACAGGCGTACAATAGAAGAATTGTACACACTGACTGCAAAGATTCTTTCCAACAATCTGAATGGTGAAGCGATCAGCAAAGACTGGGTAGAAGAAAACATGGACATTGAGGACATGAAAGCATTCTTCGCACAGTATGTGCGTTTCGTAAAGATCCCGGACACAGACCCAAACTAAACCCGCCCTTCTACCCGACAAGCGAAGAAGATTTCTTCGAGATCCCGACGTACTGGGAACATTTAGTACATGAGTACACAGGACTGAATATGAATGAAATTGAAGAACTGGAGTATATCGACTATTTGCAGTACAGGCGGGACGCTTTTATACATTCGTGCAATCATTCGGAAGAGGGGCGCGAGTATCTGGAGAACGCAAGAACACTGATGCAGACAGAGCCAGACAGAAAGCGGCTGCGTGATCTTTTCGGAAAGCCGAGGTAAAATGGGAAAGGCACTGAAAGGGATCACAGTCGAGATAAACGGAAGCACTGAAAACCTTGTGAAAGCGCTTGAAAAGCCGAACGCCGAAGCAGCCAGCCTGCAAAAAGAACTAAAAGGCGTCAATTCGCTTTTGAAGCTGGATCCCAAAAACACGGAACTGCTGGAACAAAAACAAGTGCTTTTGAAACAGGCAGTACAGCAAACGGAAGAAAAAATGAAACTGCTGACAGAAGCCGAAAAGCAGATGGCAGCAGCAGGAAAAGATGTAAACGACGACGCATACAGAGACTTGCAGCGAGAGATCGCAGCCACAGCGCAGAAACTGGATTCACTAAAAAGTCAGATCAGTACATTCGATAAAATGAAGACCGGGGCGCAGAACTTCGGGAAATCGCTTGCTAACATAGCGCAGAAGATCCCCGGAGTGAATAAGCTAACGACAGCTTTTGGAAATGCAAAGCAGAAGATCACCGAGACGGTGAAGGAAAGCAAGACTGTAAAAACAATCGGAACTGCGGTTGACGGGGCAAGGCAGAAGGTGGAAGCCTTCAAAAACGCACACCCGGCAGTGCAGAAAGTTGCGGACGCATTCGGGAAAGCAAAAGCGGCAGCAGGCGATCTGGCAGGGAAAATGCCAAGCGTAACACAGGTAGTGCAGGCAGCAGGAAGCGCAGCTACTACCGCAGCGAAGGGCGGCTGGTCAGTGCTGACAACAACAGTCGGCGGCACGATCAAGGCTTTTACGACATTTTCAGCAGCAGCGGCAACCGCCATGGTGGCAATTACAAAAGGAGCCGTGGAAAACTACGGCGACTATGAACAGCTGGTAGGCGGTGTGGAAACACTATTCGGAGCAGGCGGGCAAAGCCTATCAGAATACGCAAAGGGCGTCGGAAAGACAACAACAGAAGCAAAAGACGAGTACAACAACTTGATCAAGGCACAAGAAGCCGTGATCGAAAAAGCAAACGGGGCATACAAGACGGCGGGAATGTCAGCGAACGACTACATGGAAACCGTGACGAGCATGTCCGCAGCGTTGATCCAGAGCCTTGACGGCGACACCGTAGCAGCCGCCGAAAAAGCAGACATGGCAATCACTGACATGTCAGACAACGCAAATAAGATGGGTTCAGACATTGAATCCATCAAAAACGCATATTCTGGCTTTGCGAAAGCGAATTACACAATGCTTGACAATTTGAAGCTGGGATATGGCGGCACAAAAGAAGAAATGCAACGTCTTCTGGATGATGCAACGAAAATTTCTGGTGTAAAATACGATATATCGCAGTATGGCGACATAGTAGACGCGATCCACGTCGTACAGACGGAAATGGGAATCACCGGAACGACAGCAAAAGAAGCAGCCACAACCATTCAAGGGTCAATCGCTTCCGCGAAAGCGGCGTGGACGAATTTACAGACAGGACTTGCGGACGAAAACGCAGATCTTGACGCGTTGGTGGGGGAATTGGTTGATTCCGTGGTAACGGTAATCGACAACATAGCGCCACGCGTCATGGCAGCAGTACCGCGGATCCTGCAAGCAGTACCACAGCTGATCACCGGGTTATCTGGAGCAGCGAAGGAACTTGCAGGCGAAGCAAAAGGGCTGGGACAATCGCTGATCGAACCGTTGACGAACAGCTTTTTTACATTGATCCAGACGGCAATAGCAATGCTTCCGCAGCTACTGCCGGAAGTATTAAACGCAGCAGTAATGCTATTCACAGGCATACTGCAAGGACTAAACCAGACAATACCACAGCTTGCGGCAATTCTTCCGCAGCTGATCACGACGATAACATCAACAATCACACAAAATCTACCATCCATTATCAGTGAAGGTGCAATGATCCTTGTAAATCTGATAAATGGTATCACGCAAGCAATCCCAACACTTATACAATCCATAGTCGATCTGATCCCTGTAATTGTACAGGCGATTGCAGAAAATCTGCCGCAGATCGTAGAAGCAGGACTGAATCTGCTTGTTTCTTTGATCACAGGCATTGTACAGGCAATCCCGCAGCTGGTGGACATGCTACCGACGATCATCACGACAATTATTACAGTGATCATACAGTCGCTGCCGCAGATCTTAGATGCTGGCGTTCAGATACTGACGGCACTCATTAACGGACTAATACAGGCAATCCCGCAGCTGATCGCAATGCTACCGACGATCATCACAACGATCATAAATGTGCTGATCCAGAATCTGCCGCAGATTATATCAGCAGGAATACAGCTGATCGGCGCACTCATTAGCGGACTAATACAGGCAATCCCGGTACTTGTCGCTGCAATACCGCAGATCGTGACGGCAATATTTACAACCTTCAAGAATGTAAACTGGGGAGAACTGGGATCGAACATCATTTCCGGCATCAAAGACGGTGTAGTGAATGCAGCGAAAAACCTTGCAAGTGCAGTGGCAGACGCAGCAAAAAGCGCGCTGGATGCAGCAAAAGAAGCGCTGGGGATCCACAGCCCGTCACGGGCATTCCGGGATCAAGTCGGAAAGCAGATGGCGGCTGGTCAGCTGATCGGTTATGAAGAAGGTATGGAAGACAACGCGGACGCGTTCGCCAAGGCTTCCAGAAAGAGCGTACCGACAACGATTGACGGATATATTGCCGCAGGCAGCGGAAGCAACCGCCAGACAGCGCAGCAGGGGCAGCAGGGCGGCTTCACGCAGAATGTAAACATATACAGCCCGCGCGAACTTTCACCGTCAGAAACAGCCAGACAGACGCGAAACGCGACACGACAAATGGTATTGAAATTAAAACCCACATAAAAGGGGGGCAAGGCATGAAATCAGTAAAATGCGTAAATGAAAACGGACTTTCAGCCGTATTCACATACGATCACGATTCAACAGAATATTTTCTGGTCAGCCTTGACGGCGTATACAGCATCAAAAACACGGTAAACACAAGCCAGAACGCCACCACAGACGGATCAAGCTATTCTGGGGAAGCCTTGCAACAGCGAAACATTGTGATAACTGCAAATATTCGCAGAAACTACCGAGAAAACCGCGACTTTTTGTCGCGGGTTTTCAAGGTACATTCGCAAGGCGTTTTCTACCACACAGAGGACGGAGAAACACGGAAAATAGAATACTATGTGGAATCGCTGGAAATTGAGGAAACGGGGATCATAAGAGCAGCCACAATATCGCTGATCTGTCCAGATCCGTACTTCAAAGACAACACAGCGACACACATTGAAATGGCAAGCTGGGAAAGCGGCTTTGAATTTGCGGTAGAGATACCGGAAGCAGGAATGGAATTCGGTAGCAGATCAAAAGAGACGATCAAGGTCGTGGACAACGACAGCACAACGTCAATCGGTATTCAAATGACAATCATAGCAGAAGACACAGTGGTCAATCCGTCCATTATGAATGTAACGACAGGCGAAACACTGAAACTGCTTTGCACAATGCTTCCAGATGATGAAATCGTGATCACGACGGAACAGGGAAACATTGACGTGGTATTGAGAAGGAACGGCAAAGAATACGACTATAACTACACAGTGGACGAAGACAACGAAGGATATGTACAGCTGGAGACAGGAAGAAACTACATCAACTATACAGCAGACAGCGGCGGCGATTACATGAACGTCAATTTTGACTTTGAAAACCGCTATGTTATGCCGTAGGGGGTGTGGTTATGGAACAGACAAAGGCAACAGCACAGGCAAGCGCAGCAGTATTGATGCGACAGGAAAAACAGGTAAAAATATACGATCAAGCCCTACAAAGAAAGGGAGTAATCGACGTATACAGATCATTGATCTGGACGCGGAAATACAAAGAAGCCGGAACGGTAGAACTGCACGCAGCACTGACAGAAAAAAATCTGGAACTTTTACAAAAAGGAAACATACTAACCATGACAGGATCCGTCGAAAGCGCTTTTGTAGAAGGAATGGCGGTGGACGATTACAGCAACGAGATCACGGCGACGGGACGCATGCTTTCTTCCGGGTTATCAAGGCGAGGTATAAAAACAGTGATCGCGTTCACGTCTGGCACATACGAAGACGCCATGCGGCTTCTGGTGGACAAGGCAGCGATCAGCGTAACGTCACCACTTCCGCTGCTACAGCTGGGAGAAAAGAAGGGGATCGGCGAAGCTGTGACCTTCCAAGTGTCATACAAAGACTTGTACACATATCTGACAAAACTTTCAGCGTGTAGCAACTTAGGTTTTCGCGTCCGGGCAGATTTCAAAAACAAAGTCTATTATTTTGAAGTCTACGAAGGGAAAGACCACACGGAGAACCAGACAGGAAACAAGCGCGTGACTTTTTCGGAAGTGTACAAAAATATTAACAAAGCCACATTCACCACAAACGATCAGCTATACAAAACACATGCGATCGTATGCGGGGACGGCGAAGGAACGGCGCGAACGGTTGCGGAAGCGACAATCGACGAACAGGCGACAGGATGGAACAGGCGCGAACTGATGGTAGATGCCCGCGACATATCAAGAACAGACATGACGACACAGCAATATACAGCGGCACTGATCCAGAGAGGAACAGAAAAGCTGGCAGAATGCGGGATCGTGGAATGCTTAGAAGCAGCCACGCTGCCGTTTGTGAATTTCTCATACAAGAAAGACTATGATCTGGGCGATATAGTCACGGTCAGAAAGAAAGCATGGGGAATCGAAATGGACAAAAGGATCACGGAAATACAGGAGATCTACGAAAACGGCGGCTTTTCCATTGTCCCGACATTCGGGGATCCTCTGCCGGATAGTGTAGATCTATCGGACAACTAAAAGGAAGGGGCAAGCATGGCAGAACAATATAGTTTTTTTAATTCAAAAGACCATGACCGTGTATACAATGCGCGACACTGGGCTGATTATTTCTACCCGTTATTCAAAAGCGGTGTGTTTAATGGCGGGCTTGCAGTAACCGCAAATGATAATATGACAGCGACAATCGCGCCGGGATACGCATGGATCGACGGGTACGCATACCACTTGACAGAGCCGTTGACAGTGGATCTGGAGACGGCAAGCGGAAACATGAACAGAATAGACAATATCGTCGTACAGCTAGATCTGTCAAACAGATGGATCAAAGCACTGACAGTCACCGGAAACTATTATTCGGGAGCAGCCACAGCGAAGGAACCGGAGATCACAGCGACAATTCACGATCTGATTATTGCCCGCGTGAATGTGGCAGCAGGAACGACAGCGATCACACAGGACATGATCGAAGACACCAGAATGAATGATGAATTGTGCGGCTGGGTATGTGGAGCAGTGCAGCAGATCAGCTTCGCGCAGATCACAGCACAGTTTGACGCGTTTTTTGCAGCATACAAAGCGGATGTGACGGCAGAATACGCAGCATATTTGCAGAATATCGCTTCGCTGGAGACACAGGCGCAGACGCGATATGACAGCATGGACGAAGAATTCACGGCATACGAACAGCAGCAAAAGGCGGCGTTTGAAGCGTGGGTGGAATCAATCAAAGATATTCTGGACGGAAACGCAGCCGGAAATCTGCTTTTGTTGATCAACGAGAAAATGCAGAAAGTGACCGTCGGGGCAGCAGGCGGCGTCGCATATCTGGAGATCGAAGACGGCTTGAACTTAGCACTTGCCGGGTTCACTGCATGCGACACGACATTCAATACAGACGGAACAATCACACAGACAGACAAGATCGGGAATGTAAAGACCACGACTTTTGTTTCAAAACAGAAGATAAACGAAGAATATGTGCTGGCGTCCGGCGACAGATACACAAAAACAACGACATTCGGATCAAACGGCATAACAGAAAGGATTGTGAAAAATGAGTGATTTTGTAGCAGCAAAGTATATTCTGGATAACATGAAAAATGGAATTGCGCCGGACAATGTAGAAGCGATCAACGTCATGGCAATGGACGGCGGGGCAAAGATCAGAGTAAGACCACCAAAAGACACAGTGATTGACAATCAGCTGATCTGCACCGTAAAAGGCTACAGACTTTTGATCAAAGAGGGAGCAGCACCGGAAACAGAGGACGACGGAACACTGATCGAAGAAGTGACACAGCTTGACAAGTACAAAGCAAACGCGCTGCTGCATTCTGGGCTTGTGAATGGCACGACTTACTATGTGGCAGCATTTCCGTTCAATGATTACGGGTTATTCAATCGGAACGCCGCAAACGTAGCAAAGGTTGTGCCGCAGGCATACACGCTTTTTGGATATTATGACGATCTGACAGACAGCAACCCGGAAACAAAGATCCACTACATTGAAATGAATGCAGGCTTTGAACCAATGCGCGTTGTGGCTGACAATACGGGCGGCTGGACAGAAGGAACATGGAGCGAAGAAAACTGCTGGATCCTGCGCGGGAACCGCCCATACATGGTGAAAAATGACGGCACGATTGACTATGAATTGTGTCACACGGACTATTCAAAGAAAATAGACGGCGTGACAGCTTCCGACGTATCAAATGCGGCTTATGCAGGAAATGCCATGGCTACCATACCGCTGATCTGGGTGAAGAGATACACAGAAGACAACAAACAGTACCATTTATTCTGCGACACACAGCTGGACGACGACTTCACAGCTGGAGCGTTCACACGCGCGGACGGATCAATCGAGCCGTACACCTTTTACCCTATGTTTACGGGCAGCTTAATTTTAAACAAGCTGCGGTCGATCGCTGGTCAAGGTCAAATGACCAGCCAGACGGGCACAAACGAAATCACATACGCAAAGAACAACGGCGCATTGTGGAATACCGGGTATTTTTCGATCGTGCAGCTGCGCTGGGAACTTGAAACATTGTTCACAAGATCCACAAACAAGCAGGATGCGTGCGGATATGGTAATTATACGGGCGGCACACAGGCAAACAGCCTGTCAAGAACAGGAACACTGTTGACTGGTGGCAGATTTTACGGTTACGGATCAAAAGTGAACAAGCCGCGAAAGTTTATGCACTGCGAGCAGCAGGCGGGAGCATGGGAAAGAATAAACGGGCTGCTTTATGTGGGCGGTAAGTATTACGTGAAAGAATCGGAACCGTACAACGAGACTGGAGACGGATATATAAACACCGGGCTTTCAATGTCCGGCACGTCCGGCGGTTACATCAAAAAACAGGTAATGACGAAGCAAGGTTGTTTCCCTACGGAGTTAGGGGGCAGCAGTGACACATATTATTGCTGCGGTGGCTGGTACAACGCCGGACAGGTAGATCACGCGGTTGTGGGCGGCAGCTGCGCCTATTCCTTGCTTTGCGGCGGCGCTGTGGTTGTCAACAATCTTGTGTCGGCTGCGAACTGGGGCATTTCCGCGCGCCCTTACTGTAAAACACCTACAACTGCGACGGCTTCTGATATAGAAGCCTAGCAGTTAAAAACGGGGGATCGGGGGCGGTCAGCCCCCGTGTACCCTACACTATACGAAAGATACACGGGTTATGTGTGCGTCTGTGCGGTTTTCCGTCGCCTGCCGCGATTGTGGACGGCAGCTGCAACAATTCCTTGCTTTGCGGCGGCGCTGTGAATGTCAACAATCTTGTGTCGAATACGAACTGGAACATTTCCGCGCGCTCATTTCTGTAAAAAATGGATCAATAACATAATGCACACATTATTCGGAAGCCAACGGCTTGAAATGATACCCCGAAGTAGGCGGGGCAAGTACCAGAGTGGAAAGCCCTAGAGGGAATAGAAAGGAAGATCCATGAAAACCTACAAAAATCTATACGAAAAGATTATTTCAGAAGAAAATCTGAAAAAGGCATTCTATGCAGCAGCAAAAGGAAAGAAAAACAGACGGGACGTGCGCCAGATTCTGAATAATATAGACGAACATGTCTGCATATTGCATGAAATACTGAAAAAAGAAGAATTCAGACCAGCGCACCACATACCGCAAGAGATCAACGACGGATTCAAGCAGAAAAAACGCAGGATCATAAAGCCGTACTACAAATATGAACAGGTGGTACACCATGCAATTATACAGATCTTAGCACCAAAACCAGAAGACCTTGCAAAAGATCCGACTTTGAAAAAGGTTCTAAACCGTGGCGCGTATGAATTTTCTTGCGGATCCATAAAAGGACGCGGCGCGCATTATGGGAAGAAATACATTGAACGCTGGATCAGAAATGACCGGAAAAACACGAAGTATGTTTTAAAAATTGACGTTCGCCATTTCTTCGAGAGCATACCGCACGACAGATTAAAAGCAAAGCTGCGAAGAGTGATTGCAGATGAAAAAACACTGCGCCTGCTGGACATTATTATTGACGCCGTGCCGGAAGGTTTGCCGCTGGGCTATTATACAAGTCAATGGCTAGCGAATTTTTATTTGCAAGACTTAGATCATTACATAAAACAGGAGATCTGGAAACCGGAAAAGGAAAAGAAGACAGCGCAATATATCGCCAGAACAAAGAGAAAAGGGAAAACAGCCGGGAAAGTGCCGAAATATGCTTGCGGCGTAAAATACGGCGTCCGGTATGTTGACGATATAGTGTGTTTCGGAGCAAACAAAAGAGATCTGAAAGTCGCGCTGGAGAGGATCGAAGCATTTTGCGAAGAAAAGCTGGGTCTAATCATAAAAGACACAAAACAGATCTTCCCATTATCGAAGGAATACGAAGTGGAGACAATCGACAGACACGGGAAAAAGAAAATAGTAACAAGGGAGATCGGACGCGCACTGGACTTCATGGGCTTTCTGTTCAGAAGGACACGAACGACGATCAGAAAAGCGATTCTGTACAGGATCACACGAAAAGCAAGGAAAATAAGTAAAAAGCAGAAGATCAACTGGCTGGACGCCAGCAGCATGATCAGCCGCATGGGCTATTTTAAGCATACAAATTCGTACAACGTCTTTGCATGCTGGATCAGTCCATTTATAAATATAAAGCAGCTGAAAAAGAAAGTTTCCAAACATGGAAAGAAAGGAAGTGCGAACTATGCAGCAGCCTAACTGGAAACCCGGTGAAACTACCGAAACGGCACGCCCGGAAGAAATTATCATGGGAACAGGTCGTATCAAAGTACGCCGGAACATCACAAGAGAAACACGCACAACCGAAACAGGAAAGCAGAAAGTCTGGATATATGAATATGCAGACATGACGCTGGCACAGTACGAAGAATACGAAGCGGAAGTGGCACAGCTTGACACGCCGCTGGCACGACAGATGCAGGACAACGCAACAGCACAGCTGGAAGCTGTAGCGGCGCTGTACGAAGAGGTAATGAAGACAGCAGACAACCAGCGGGCGATCATGGAAGGGATCGCGGAAATTTACGAACAGGGGGAAAATAAAGTATGACAAGCGTATATGTAAAATTGGTGATTGTTGGATCCAGAGAGATCAGCAGCGTTCCTGCAAAACATATTGTAGAAGTTGCAAAGCGCGTGATTGAGAAGGGTGCAGAGGACGGAGAAACATATATCACGATCGACGACGTACCGGAGAAATACAAAGAAGCTGTAATCGAAGCGTTGAAAGCGGACGGCTACGACGAAAACGGCGAAAGCATGTAGAGGGGGACAAGAAAAATGACTAATTATGCACAGGGATTCATGGACAAGTACAACGCGATCGCAGGCGCAGCCGTAGCGATTCTGACAGCTGTATTCGGTATTTACTGGTATGTATTCGCAGCCTTTTTGCTGCTGAATGTGATTGACTGGCTTACTGGCTGGTATAAATCACACAAGAAGAAGGAAGAAAGCAGCAAAACAGGACTGATCGGCATTGTAAAGAAGCTGGGCTACTGGGCGATCATTCTTGTGGCTTTCATTATTTCCGGCGTGTTCATACACTTAGGAAACGACGTGCTGGGAATCAATCTGGCATTCTTGACAATGATCGGCTGGTGGGTGGTTGCAATGCTGATCGTGAATGAAGCACGAAGCATTCTGGAAAATCTTGTTGAATGCGGCTACAATGTGCCTGCCGTTCTGGTAAAGGGGCTGGCAGTAACAGAAAAGATCATGAATGCAAAACAGGAAGGAGAGTTCGGAAATGACAGTACAGAGAACCAGAAGAGGGATTGACGTTTCAGACAATCAGAAAGTGATCGACTGGGGGAAGGTGAAGGCGGCGGGCGTCGCCTTCGCTGTACTGCGTTCAGTCAGAGGATCCGGGAAAACAGACTATCAGTTTCACAACAATCTGGCTGGAGTTAGGGCGCAGGGGATCCCGTTTGATGTCTACAAGTACAGTTATGGAACTACGCCGGAAAAACAGAAGACAGAAGCACAGCAGGTCGTCGATCTGCTGAAATCATGCGGCGTCGAGGACTGCACAGTCTGGTGGGACATGGAAGACAAGACGCTGCGCCCGCTGGGAAAAGAGAAGTTGACAGCACTTATAAAAGTTGCTAAAGTGATCATAGAAGCCGCCGGGTATGAATTCGGTATTTACTGCAATGTGGACTGGTACAAAAACGTACTGGATCCGACAGCGTTTTCCTGTAGATTCTGGGTGGCGCGCTATCCGTCAAAAAAGGAAATGCAGCTGGAAGACACGCCGAACGATAAATACAAGCCGCAGATCACACAGGAACTTTTCGGATGGCAGTATTCTTCAACAGGACACGTGGACGGAATCGGCACAAGCGTTGACCTTGATCTGATCTACGAAGATCTGGAGCAGAACGAAGCCCCGAAGGACTACAGCACGCCGTATACAGAACCGACATATACCCTGTACCGGGGAAGACTGGCACAGAAGGTGGAATATGTAAAATGGTTACAGTGGCACTTGATCAAAGCGGGCGTTCTGAAATCGCACACAGAAGAAGGAAAAAGCAATCTTGACGGATCCTTCGGTAAGAGAACAGAAGCAGCACTGGTGGCATTCCAGGCAGCACACAAGGAAACGTACAGCACCAAGGAACCGGACAAGAAATGCGGAAAGAAGACGCGTGCGGCTCTGATCGCGGCTGTGAAAGCCCTTTGAAAACCGGGTAACACCGGAACATAAACAACGCGCAATACACAAAAGGCGCGAAAAACCCAGAAAAACTGCATGCGACAGCTTCCATTGAGGAAGCTGCTAACGCTGGCAAGTTCTGAGAAATCCAGTAAAATCAAGGGTTATCGTGGTTCTGAATGTTCCACGATAGCCCTATTTTTTTCCACGTAGCACACACGAGGTAGCACACAAATTATGTAAAGCAAAAAGGGCATCTGCAAAAGCAGACACCCCATGCGTTTTTTGAAAGTCCGCACCCTCGACTCCTCTTTGTGGATTTCAGAATTTGTTTCTCAGCTTTCGGTATTCTCTCGGCGAATATCCTTTCAACTTGTGAAAAAGCCGACTGAAATAAAGCTGGTTATCATATCCGATAATCTTAGAAATCTCATTGATGGAATAAGTTGTTGTTTCAAGTAACATCTGAGCATTGTTGATGCGGATTCCCACAATGAATTGCATTGGTGTAGAACCGGTATATTTTTTGAAATTTCGGATAAACCAGCTGACACTCATGCCTCGTGAGGCAGCATAATCATCAATATTGATATTTTGATTGTAGTTTTCACTGAAAAAGGTAACAGCATTATCCATCTCATGATCAAGATATTCATTTTTTAATATGTGCTCTCTTGTCAGTTCCCGGTGGAAACTGATCAGAAGATGACGTAGCAAAAGGACAAGCATTTCCTCATAATTGTCTTGACAGCGTTGGAGCTCGATAATGATACGTTTGAAAATTTGTTCATATTCATTAG
>ERZ1106951.184-NODE-184-length-67068-cov-11.868996_pt1 | contig 67068 bp, 49 predicted proteins | sample MGYA00403676_ERZ1106951 | MGnify/ENA primary metagenome ERZ1106951 (study PRJEB35170, sample SAMEA104062398) | human gut metagenome | biome: human gut; feature: human-associated habitat; material: faeces | place: Denmark | collected 2012-04-23 ...
GCCATGGACGAGCTGGAGATGGCATGGCTCGAGGCGAGCGAAAAGCTCGAGGGCGAGGAGTAGACGAGGATGATCAAAGCCGCGTTTTTCGATATCGACGGCACGCTGCTGAGCTTTAAGACGCACCGGATTCCGGCGTCGGCGCAGCGGGTGCTCGATAGCTTTCACGAGCAGGGGATCGCATGCGTGATTGCTACGGGTCGCCCGACCTACCAGATGCCCGATTGGCTGTTCGACTTGGGTTGGGATGCGTACATTACGCTTTCTGGCCAGCGCTGCTTTGATGCCGAGGGGGTTTACCGCAGCTGTCCGATTGACCCGGACGACGTTGCGGTGATCGTGGGCCAGGTGGCCGAGGGGCGCTACGACTCGCTGTGCATGCAGGGCGAGAATTCGTTTGTGAACCGCCTGTCCGAGCGCGTGGTGACGGCTGGCAGTAACGCGGGGATTGTCTACCATGAGGAGCCGTTTGAGCACGCCTTTGACGCGCCGGTCTACCAGTTTTGCGCCTTTGTTGATCCGGCCGACGAGCATATCGTGACCGATTCCGTGTCGCATTCGCTCACTACGCGCTGGTGCGATCTGTTCTGCGATATTATTCCCGCTAACGGCGGCAAGGACCTGGGCGTGGCGGCGACGCTGGAGCGCTTGGGCATCGACGCGAGCGAGGCGATCGCCTTTGGCGACGGCGAGAACGACCTGTCGATGTTCTCGGCCGTGGGCACAAGTGTGGCCATGGGCAACGCGCAGGATACCGTGAAGGCCGCGGCGACCTACGTTACGACCGCCGTAGACGACGACGGCATTTACAACGCCGCCAAGCACTTTGGGCTACTGTAGCTGCGGCCGGCACTTAGGGACGTTCCTTTTCTGCCGGCAGCTGGGGACACTCCTTGCGGGGCGTCCCCATTTTGTTTTCGTCCCGCATGTTTTGTGAAACACGGCTAACTTTTAGGCAAAGTAGTAAGACATGGGCAACTTTTGCGGTAAAGTAAATCAAGCAAAAGTATCCAAAGGCTAACTAGAAGCCATCGCGAAAGGCGGCCCATGGCCCTGCGTGAATCCGGAGAAGACTATCTCGAATCGATCTACGTTCTATCGGAACGTCAGGGCATCGTGCGCTCGATTGACGTTGCGGAGTACCTCGGCGTAACCAAGGCGAGCGTTTCCAAGGCCATGGCGACGTTGGAAAGCAACGGCTATGTCGAAATGGGCAAGCGCGACGTTCATCTGACGGAGCGTGGTCTGGAGGTCGCTCGCCAAACGTGGGAGCGTCACTGCTTTTTCGTGGGGCTGCTGGAGGATGCGGGTGTTTCGGCTGAGGTCGCGTCGCAAGAGGGCTGCCACATGGAGCACTGCCTGAGCGAGGAAAGCTTTGAGAAGCTGAGGGCGATGCTGGGACGGGACAGCGACCGGGACCAGTAGCCCCGCCAACCAAGTCCAACTCAGACAAGGAACCCCGCCACCAAGCGATGCCCAAGAACCGCCAGCAACGTTACCGCAGGCCGGGACCGGGCTTGGTTTTTGAAAACACTCCGCAGACCAGAAGCGCCCCCGTTCGTAGCTCCGAAGGAGCAGAACGGGGGCGCTTCATTGGTCGAGGACGTTTTCAAAACCAAGCCCGGTCCCGGCCGGAGGGACCACAGGCGCTACAGGTTCTTGACACCCATCGCGCGCATGGCGTTCAGGATAGCGATGATCGCCACGCCTACGTCGCCAAAGACGGCAAGCCACATATTGGCGATACCCAGCGCTGCCAGCACAAGGATCAGCAGCTTAATGCCCAGCGCAAAGATTATGTTCTGCCAAACAATCGACATGGTCTTGCGCGCCACGCGGATCGCGCGGGAAATGTTGGACGGCTTGTCGTCCATCAGCACCACGTCGGCGGCCTCGATCGCGGCGTCGGAGCCCATGGCGCCCATGGCAATGCCCACATCGGCGCGCGTAAGCACAGGAGCGTCGTTGATACCGTCGCCGACAAAGGCGAGCTTGCCCTCGCCACTTTCGGCCGCGAGTAGCGCCTCAACGCGCTCGACCTTGTCGCCCGGCAGGAGCTGCGCGTGGAACTCGTCGAGACCGAGTTGCTTGGCCACAGACGCTGCAACCTCCTCGCGGTCGCCCGTGAGCATGACGGTGCGGTTGATACCGGCGGCATGCAGGTCGCGAATCGTTTGCTCCGCATCGGCCTTAACGGTGTCTGCAATCACGATGTGGCCGGCGTACACGCCGTCAACGAGCACGTGGAGGATCGTGCCGACAACCTCGCAGTCCGGTGCTTCAACGCCGGCCGTGGCGAGCATCTTGGCGTTGCCAACGACGACGTGCTTGCCGTCGATGGTTGCCGTCACGCCGTGGCCCGCGTCGTTGGCGGAGTCTCTCACGCGCTTGGGGTCGACCTCGCCCTGGTAGGCGTCGCGCACGGACTGCGCGATGGGGTGATCGGAGAACGACTCAGCAAGGGCTGCGACTTCGAGCAGCGACTGCTCGGTATAGCCAGCCTCGGGGTGCACCGCGACGACTGAGAACGTGCCGTTGGTGAGGGTGCCCGTTTTGTCGAAGACGATGGTGTCCACGTCGGCGAGCGTCTCGAGGTAGTTGGAGCCCTTGATGAGAACGCCCAGCTTGGACGCGCCGCCGATGCCGCCAAAGAAGCTCAACGGTACGCTGATCACGAGGGCGCACGGGCAGCTGACGACCAGGAAGGTCAGACCGCGCAGAATCCAGTCGGACCAGGCACCGGTGATCAGGCCGCCGCCAAGTGCGAGCACCGCGGCCGCGCCGGTGACGGCGGGCGTGTAGACGCGGGCAAAGCGCGTGATGAAGTTCTCGGTGCGCGCCTTCTTTTCGCTGGCATTCTCCACGAGTTCCAGGACGCGCGCGACGGTGGACTCGCCAAAGGGCTTGGTGGTGCGCACGTGGATGAGGCCCGTCATGTTGATGCAGCCGCTGATGATATCGTCGCCGGACTTGGCGGGGCGGGGGACTGACTCGCCCGTGAGCGCGGCGGTGTCGAGCTGGGTTTCGCCCTCGACGATGACGCCGTCGATAGGCACGCGCTCGCCGGGCTTGACGACGATGACGGTGCCGACGGCGATGTCATCGGGGAAGACTTGCTCGAGCGTGCCGTCGGCTTGCTCGACGTTAGCGTAGTCGGGCGCGATGTCCATCATGGCACTGATCGACTTGCGGCTCTTGCCCACGGCGTATGCCTGGAACAACTCGCCGACCTGGTAGAACAGCATGACAGCGGCGCCTTCGGCCATGTGCGGGTCGGTGTCGGGGAAGAGCACCATGGCAAACGCGCCGATGGTCGCGACGGCCATGAGGAAGCTCTCGTCGAAGGCCTTGCCGCGGCGGATGTTATTGAATGCCTTTTGCAGTACGTCGTAGCCGGCAATCAAAAACGGCACGAGGAACAGCACAAAGCTGGCGTAGATGTTGCCGGGCTCCCCAAATGCGATAGCGAGGGCGCCGAGCTCGTCGAGGGCATAAACAACGGCAAAAATGCCCAGTGCTACCAGGATGCGGTTGCGCTTATGCTCAAGGGACTCTTTCTTCTTGCGCTTCTTCTTTTTCTTTTTGGGATCGGCGGCTGTCATGATTCAAACCTCTCATTTGAGTTTATGAACACTCGCTCATATAATTTCGCGAGCAAAGGCCGCGGCAAGCGCGGCCTTGCAGGTCAACGTATGCGCGGGTTAGAGAATGATTTCGCAGTCCGGCTCGGCGTCGGCGGTGAACTCAACGACGCGGTCCAGGACCTCGTCGAACTCGGCGTCGTCAGCCTCGAGCGTCAGCTTCTGGGTCATAAAGTTGACCGAAACGGACTTGACGCCCTCGAGCTTGGCAAGTTCGTCCTGAAGCTCGCGCGCGCAGTTGGCGCAATCGATCTCGTCGAGCTTAAACTGCTTTTTCATGGTGGGTTCCTTTCCCTGTGTTAGCGGTCTGGGTGCCGGCCGCGCTGATACCGTGGTTGATTGCTATTCGCAGATATGGCTCATGCCCTGGTTGAGCATGGTGTAGACGTGATCGTCGGCAAGCGAGTAGAGAATGTTGCGGCCGTCGCGGCGGAACTTGACCAGGTGCGACTGCTTAAGCGTGCGCAGCTGGTGCGACACCGCAGACTGCGAGGTCGCGGTCGCTTCGGCGATGTCAGCCACGCAGAGCTCGCGACCCATGAGGGCATAGAGAATCTTGATGCGTGTGGTGTCGCTGAAGACCTTGAACAGGTCGGCAAGGTCGTAGAGAAGCTCCTCGTCGGGAAGGTCCTCGGGCGAGCAGGTGGTGGGGATCACGGGCTCGGTGGCCTCGATGCCAGTCTTTGTTTCATCAGCGTGGCTGCTCATTGCAATATCCTTTCATATGAACATGCGCTCATATAACTTATTTCCGATTATATGAGCGCATGTTCATATGTCAATACAATTTGCGATAATTTCGATGACTGTTTGCCGCCTCTGCGATTTTCTGCGGGTTGGGAGACATCGACGCAGTGCTCGCCAACATATTTCGAGATGTTCGGCCAGCATGCTAAGAAAGCCACCTTGAGAAGCATTAGAACTGTTCATATTTGTACTTTATCGTGTTAAATACCGCGAGAATCAGTTCTTCCTCTACGGGAGTTCCTGCAGAATCAGTTTTATCTAAAGTTATATTGAGCATTGCTGCAGCCAATCTGGCACATCGGTGGCCGAATAAGTCGAAAAATGTAGGTGGACATCCGCAGAGATCGCCTTTAGAAGAGCGAATTCTCAATTAGATCAATAATCGTGTCGTCTTCCGTGCGGTTTTCATCGATTTTTGCGAACATGTCGCATTCCCAAGGCCCATTGATTTCCTCAGCAAGGGCCCCGACGTGTTGCATGTCGTCGGGTTCTGGCACATCGTTGATGCTCGGGTCATCAGCTTGCGGATATTGGCTTGCAATTTCGCGCTTGGCGGCCTCTTCTTCTTTGAGTGCCTCCAGGACGCGGCGACCGTATTCGAAGTAGCGCCGCAAGACAAATTGACGAAGAGTTTCTTGCAGGATGGCGAAGTTATCCGGGAGTCGACCGGGCCATATCTTCTCGCGAATGCGAATCGCTTCCATGACCCGCCTAAAAGCGGACTGCTTGAAAAATGAATGACGACTAACTGTGATAACGGCATATCCCATGTTTCGCAGCGTGTTTCGGCGTTCCTCGTCAATTGATTGCTGTTCGGGCTCGTCGTGGTAAAAGCCGTTGTATTCGATATCGGTCATCGAATTTTCGAGCAGCGCGTCGAGGTAGAAAACCGTCCGTCGCGTTAGGGCGGCGTATCTTTTGGGGACTGGGATCGGATAGTCCGTTTTGATAGCGCGTATGGCTAAGCCACCCATTGACTTGGGCATTGTCAGCATCATGACAAACGCCGTTTCGAGTGGGGAGCGACAGCCTTCGCGTACATAAGAAAGTGCCTTAAGTGCTTTATTAGATCCACGATACCCCGATGCCTCTGAAAAGAAGGCTCTGAGCTCTTCAACGCTGGTTAGGGCTGGGCGCTCGCGATATTGAGTTTCGTCGGACGTTCCAAGCGCGTAGGAGCCGCAGATTTCAAAGTAATACTCAACGAGCTCCGAAAGGTTGAGGTCGGCTGCTGCTTCTAACGCGCACAGCTTGATATCGACGATGTAGACGTTCGGCTCGAGTTCTAGGTAGCTTTCTGCATCAAACGTATAGCGCGTGCAGTGGCAGACGCAGCCCTTGCGGTGCCTTTTGGCATTATTGGAAAACGTCAGCACATGGATGCTTTCAGAATCGACATTCTTTCTGTTGAGCCATGCTCGCGCCGCTTCCAGGTCGGACGTGGTTGGCGCAGACACCTTGATCTTTTCCATAGGTATGGGATCGGTCGCGTAGCTTGCGAGCGAGTTGACTGTTTGGTATACAGCGCGTGCCGTGGTATGTGACAGAACGATTCCCATGCGCGCATGATGGCATAGCGGACGCCATATACGCCCGAAACTTCGGGCAACGGTATTGGGGCGCGGCTTATCTTCTGCGAACGGTGGGTTTTTGAGCTGTCGTATTGAGGGGGGCAGCTTCGGCTGGGGAGGTTTCTGTCGGCTGCCCCATTTTGGTGAACTTTAGTTGCGGATTCGTAGCTTCTAAGCGTTTTTGCCGACCGCTCAGATGCCTCACCAACATAATTTGAGTTATTCGGCCTTACCCTATACGAATGGTGCGATCGCAACGTCCTATTCGAATTGATTCAGGTAGATTTATGGGGCTTGGTTGCGAAATTGGGGCGACTATAGCGCTCGATTGCGGTTCAAGGGGCCTCGACTAGTGGTTTAGCTGGCCGAACAACTCGAAAAAAGTAGGCGGGCCAACCTGCCGACTATGTGAAGCACGCGTATTTGCTCGTTTTGATGAAAACTAGGGTGCAGCCATAAGACTGCGCCCTAGTTTACTGCGTGCCGGTGCGTCCAGACGGATTGCACTGTGCCTGGCAGGCGCTCCCGCAGATGGATCGGTTATTTCGCGAATAGGTTCTTGAGGTTGAACTCGGCCTGCACCGTGCGGAGCATGAGGTCGGTGTCGTCCAGGCCCAGGTGCTGCTCGTTGGCGTCGGCGGCGAGGGTTCCGCGGCGGCGCGCCCAGTTCTCGAGCGCGGCGGGGGCGGACTCGCGGGGGAGCGAGCGGACGTCGGCATCCAGGCTGCGGCAGATCTGGCGCGAGTCGATGACGATGATCTTGCCGGCGCGGCGTGCCTCGGCGTAACCGTCCAGGTGAATCTTGAACCAGCTGTCCTCAAAGGCGGCGTTGTGCGCCATGTACGGATACTTCTTCATAAGCTTGAGCAGCTGCTTTTGCAGCTCCTTGTTCTCGCGGAAGGGCGTTTTGTCGTCGATGTCGTCCCAGGTAATGTGGTGGATATTCGACAGTGGCACATCCTCGCCGCGGTAGATGTCGGGCAGGCCGCAGTAGTGCGCCTCGGCGTCGTGCGGGATGGCGTCGCTGGTGAGTTCCATGATCTCCCAGCCGACGTTGATGATATAACCGCGTTCGGGTGCACGGCCGGTGGTCTCGATGTCGATACCGAGCACGGTGCCCTGGATGGGCTTGCGGGCGTAGGCCACGCCGAGCGCGTCGCGGTCACCGCGGATCTCGCGCATAACGGACGCGGCGGTGCGCTTTTGCATCTTGCCGATGGCGGCGCAGGTGTCGGCGTCGGACAGGCCGCGCGAGAGCGTCGCGGGCGTCACATTGCGCAGGCGTGCCTCGCCAATCTGGTCGCAAAGGTCGCGGTTGCGGTCGGCCAGGTCGCGCACGGTGGCAAAGTCGAAGCCGGGGTCGTCCTCGGCAGTAAAATACTCGGTCTCGAGCACCTTGAGGGCCTCTTCGCCCTTCTGGCGCTCGGACTCCATGGCACCGTGATCGCCATAGATAAACATAGGGATAAACGGTTGGCGTTCGTATTCGAGTGCTTGCGAAACGTTCATAGGCTGCTCCTTGGATGGGCCGCGTCGCGCGGCTCGGGGTTACTGAGTTGTGGCGAGATGATAGTTTGCCATGGGCAACTATTGGCACCGCGCTCGGGACAACTACAATACCCTAGTTGACCGCTAGGACTTTTACAATGCTGCCGAAAGACACGAAAGGTTCCATCCGTCATGGATTTGCTGATTGATATTTTGCTCGACGCCGGCAAGGACACGCTGTCGCTGGTGCCGTTTTTGTTGGTGACGTATCTGGCCCTCGAGACCCTGGAACACGTCGCGGGTGACAGCGTTAACGGCGCCATCAAGCGCGCTGGTGCCGCGGGCCCCGTGGTTGGCTCGTTACTGGGCATGGTGCCGCAGTGCGGCTTTTCGGCAATGGCGGCCACGCTGTACGCCGGTCGTGTCGTGACCTTGGGCACGTTGGTGGCGGTGTTTCTTTCGACCTCCGATGAGATGCTGCCGCTGTTGCTCGCCGAGCAGGTGCCCGTGCAGACCATGGCGATGCTTTTGGCTTCGAAGGCACTGATCGCGCTGGTCACGGGCTTTATCGTGGACGCCGCCATTCGCGGCTTGCGTCGTAACGCTCGCGCGCATGCGACGATTCGCCGTACCGTGCTGGGAATCGCGGCCAACCCGGCCCACGTGAATTGCGCGCACGACGACCACACTGGCGGTGACATCATCGACGAGGTGGCCGAGGCGGGCGTGAGCGCCGATCACATCCATGAGCTGTGCGAGCGTGACCATTGCGGTTGCGATGATGATGAAGATGAACATGAGCGCGACCACGGACACAGCCATGATCACGGTCACATGGGCGAGCATGAGCACCACCACGGCCACAGCCACGACCACTCCCACGAGGGCGCGCCCGTTCTGTCAATTATCCGCAGTGCGATCTCGCACACCATACAGGTATCGGTATTCATTTTTCTGGTGACGCTGATTCTGGTCGCCGTGCTCGAGACATTCGGCGAATCGGCGATTGAGCAGTTCCTGCGCGGTAACGAGACGCTTGCGGTCCTGGGCTCGGCGCTTGTCGGCTTGATTCCCAACTGCTCGGCCAGCGTCGTTATCACGCAGCTGTATCTGGAAGGTGCGCTGCAGCTGGCACCGATGCTCGCCGGCACGCTTATCTCCGCCGGCGTGGGCTACCTGGTGCTGTTCCGCACCAACCGCAGCGCCCGCGAAAACGTCGTGTTCCTGATTATGATGTACGTTATCGGTGCGGGCTGGGGTCTCATTCTCTCCGCCGTTGGTCTCTAAGTAGATGTTTGGGATAGGCCGTAAAAACTGGGGTATGCCGTAAAATCTACCGCCATGACTTGGGCGTTGGATGCGCGTCAATCGCCAAAACAAAAAGGTAGATTTTTAGGCATGTCCCAAAAATCTACCTTGGTTAGCGCAGTAGCTCGGTGAGGTTGCGTTTAAAGCGGATGCGGTCTTCGCTGGTAAATGCCGCCGGTCCGCGAGTGCGTCCGCCGGCGCGGCGCACCTTCTTTTCCTCGTGGCGAATAAACAGCTGCATGTCGATGGTCGCTTTGTCGTAGACGCGCCCGCGCACACCGATGGCGGCGGCATCGCGCCCGAGCACCATGCTCGCCAAGCCAATGTCCTGCGTCACGACCACGTCGCCCGCCTGCAGGCGTTCGACAATGGCAAAGTCGGCGCTGTCGGCGCCCACGCTCACATCGAGCGTCGTGACCCAAAAGCCGCGTCGCGCGTGCTCGGCATCGCGCGGGTCGTCGCGGCGAATGTGCCGTTCCAGGTTTTGCGTGCTGTTGCCGGCGATAACAACGGCGACGCCCGCCCGCCGCGCGCAGTCAATCGACTCGCGCGTGACCGGGCAGGCGTCTGCATCGATAAAGAGCGTTCGCGGCATCTAGTGCACCAGTTTGCCAAACTGAATGGCGCGGACAATGAGCGTCACGCCAAACACCAGCAGCGCGGCGCCGCTAAAGATGACGAGCATCTTGGCCGACCACAGCGGATAGATAAACACGAACATGCCGGCGATGATGGAGAGTGCGCCGCTCAGGATGGCGAGGGCGCGGTTGGACGAAAGCTCGGACTCCAGAATGGACATGACACCTTCGACAATCCAGCCAAAGCCGGCCACGATAACCACCATCGTGGTGAGCGTCGCGGTCGAGAAGGCCTGGTTGCGCAGGATTATGACGCCGCCCAAGATAATGAGTAGGTTGGAGATGATGCTCGTCACGCGCCAACCGGTGGGCAGCAGCGGCTCAAAAATGGCAGTGAACAGTCTGATGGCAGCAGTGATTACAAAGTAAAAACCCAGGACAGTCGTCAAAAAGACGAGGGACTTGGCGGGTGCAAAAAGCAGCGCGATACCAGCAATGAGCGCTAAGACGCCCGTGATGGCGTAAATCCAGCGTACGGCCTTGACGGCTTTGCCCGCCATGCTTTTCTCGTCAAATCCAAACTGGCTCGATTTTTGGTCATCGTTCTTAAAGATGCCCATAATGTCTCCTTTCCGTGCGGTGCACGTCGCGTTCATTGCTCTCCGTGCGGCGTACGCCAAAAGTGCTGCAACAAGTATCGCCCAAGGGCGCCGATGCATGGGGCGGGAAGGACGAATTGCCGCCCCACATTCCCGAATTGTTACTTTTGTTCCCGCTCCAGTGAGGATTAATCAACAATTGTAGAACATTACGCCGCTGTATGTAATTGCCTAGGTTTTAGGTTAGATTCTCCTAAGGACAATTGGCTTGTATTGGGGGTTCCTATGAACGAAGCAGTTCCCGCGGCGCCGGTAAGCGCCGAGTCGATGGCAAAGCAGGGCCGCGAAAAGCTCGGCTTGGACGCGTTTGATGCGTTGGTTCGTCGCGCCCGCACGTGCCGTCGCTTTGACGAGTCCATGCGCGTGCCGCGCGAGTTTTTGCTCGAGCTGGCGGAACTGGCGCACCTGGCTCCCTGCGGTGCCAATGCTCAGCGTCTGCGTTTTCATGTGGTGAGCGGTGCCGAGGATTGCGCGCGTGTATTTGATGAGCTTGCGTGGGCCGGCGCGCTTAAGGATTGGCCGGGTCCTGCCGAGGGCGAGCGCCCGACCAGCTACATTGCGATTCTGGCCGAGCGCGCCGTTCCGGGCAAGCCCGCCGCGCCCATTACCGAGGTCGACACGGGCATTGCCGCGCAGACGATGATGCTCGCCGCCCGCAGCGCCACGCCCGAGGTGGCAGCCTGCATGTTCAAGGCCTTTACGCCCCACGCGATCGATGCCATGGGGCTCGATAACGACAAGTATGAGCTCAAGCTGATCATGGCGTTTGGCGTTCCGGCCGAGACACAGGTGATCGATACGATCGATTCCAACCCCGACGGCTCCATCAATTATTGGCGCGACGAGGCACAGGTACACCACGTACCCAAGCGTTCGCTCGCCGACGTGTTGGTGTAGTTGAGCGTCGTTGCGGTTCAATCCGGCGGCAAAATCACCACAAAGGTGCTGTCTCCTTTGCGGTGGTGCGAGGGGAGGGCATGTGGCCGATCTGTATTTGGTGCGTCATGGGCAGACTGAGCTCAATGTGCAGAGCATTTTGCAGGGCTGGCACGATTCGCCGCTTACGGCGCGCGGGCGCGAGCAGGCGCTGACGGCGCGTACGGCGTTTGCGGCGCGTGGCGTGGCCTTTGATCATGTGTATTCCTCGCCGTTGGGCCGGGCGCGGCATACGGCTGAGCTTATCGTTGGCGAGGGCCGTTCCATTGAGCTGGTCGATGACCTGCGTGAGTGGCATTTTGGCTCGCTGGAGGGCACATCAAATCGCGAGATGCCGCCGCAGCCCTGGGGCGATTATCCGGTGGCCTTTGGCGGCGAGTCTGAAGGCGAGCTACGGTCGCGCATGGTCGCGGCGCTGTCCCGCATCATGGCCCGCCCCCAGCATAACTGCGTGCTGGCAGTCTCCCACGGCTCAGCCTGCCAGGAGTTTCTTGAGTATGTGACTGGCAGGGGAGAGCTACCCGACAACGGTGCCGTGCTTCATTTTGGCTATTGCGACGGGGCGTTTTCGCTCCTTGATTGGTAACGAACGAAAGGACCCCTATGAATAAAGACCTGTATCTGGTTCGTCATGGGCAGACAATATTCAACCTTAAGCGCATTATTCAGGGTTGGAGTGACTCGCCGCTCACGCAGCTGGGATGCGACCAGGCGGCGCGTGCCGGCATGTTCTTGCGTGCGCGCGGCATTGAGCCCGATCATGCCTACACCTCCACACTTCATCGCACCGAGCAGACTATCGCCAACCTGTGGCCGGGCTTGGCGTATGAGCGCCTGGACGGCCTGCGTGAGTGGTTCTTTGGCGACTTTGAGGCCGAGCGCGTGATGCTTATGCCCGAGCGCCCGTGGCGCGATTTCTATTGTCAGTTTGACGGCGAGGGGCAGATGCAGGTGCGCGAGCGCATGGTGGCGACGCTGACCGAACTCATGCGGCGCCCGGACCACGAGTGCGTCCTTGCGGTGAGCCACGGATCGGCCATCAAGGAGTTTTTGGACCACGTGAGGGGTGCGGCGGCTGACGAGCGCGATCGCGTGCCGGGCAACTGCTCGGTGCTGCATTTCGTGTTTGACGACGAGGCCGGTACGTTTGAACTGATTGAGATTTTTACGCAGGAGGATTACGCGCGCGAGCTGGGGCTTGAACCACTTGTGGCGGCAGCAGGCCCGCAGCGGGGATAACGCGAGCGTGGCGGCACGGGTCGCCGGCATAACGTCTCGCCGCAAAAGGGGCGGAGATGCATGTACCTGCTGCATCTCCGCCCCCTGTTTGTTGAGCTGCCGATTTTTGTGCTGGGCGGTCTGGTCTTGCTAGAACCGCGCGACCTGGTGCGTGAGCAGACCTGTCGGAACCTGCGGCGCGGCGCCGCTGACCTGCGCGGCGGGGAAGAACACGGCTACGGCAAAGTTGAACGGCTCTTTGCCCTTGTAGGTGCCGGCGGCACGGGCATCGTCGGCCAGGAGCTGTGATGCCCCGACTAGTGCGGCAGCGTAGGCAGGGTCGTCGGCCAGTGCCGGCTCCGGCGCCTGGTCGAGCATAGCGCGGATGGCCCCGACGGCGTCCTCGCGCTTGACCTCCCACGCGCGGTGCGTAATGCCCGCGGGGTCGGTGACGGCGTAGAGCGACGCGCCCTCTTTGGCGGCGCCCAGGATGATATCCATGACGGGCGAGGCCTCGTAGGCGAGCGACACGGGGCGCGGCTGCACCTTGAGCTCGGCGATCGCGCGCGCGGCGGCGGCCACGTCGGCGCTGGCATCGCCCTTGCCGCCCGCAAGTACACTCGTCGGGCAGATCGCCACGACACCCGTCACACGTCCCGGCTCGCCCGAGCATTCGTACACGTAATACGCCGCACCCGGGTCCTTGAGCATCAGACCATCGGCAATGGCTCCGCGCAGAGCATCGTTGCCGCTCAGGATGCTGCCCATTGCAGGCAGCGCCTCGAGCACGCGGTCCTGAGCTGGGCGGATGCAGGGAAACGGAAGTGCTTTCATGGGCGGTCCTAACGCACGAGTCGGTTTGTTCGCGGCTTATTATGCCCCAACTTGGCCGCTCGCGTCCCAGAGCACGTTATCGGCGAGCGCGATTAGCACCTGCTGACAACGAACGATATCGGCGTGGGGCACATATTCGTTGGGCTTGTGCGCGAGCGCGAGCGACCCGGGACCGTAGCTCATGCAATTGCGGTTACCTGTCTTGCCGGCAATGACGGCGGTGTCGGTGTAGCCGGTAAAGAAGCCGACGGTCGTGTCCGCGTCCGTCACGTCATCGGCGGCACGCTTGAGCACTGCTAGAAGGGGAGAGTTCGGGTCGCGCTCGATGGCGGGGCGGTCGCCCGTCACGGTGTAGCTGCCATGGCAACCGGGAACGGCGGCTTCGGCGACGGCGATGGCCTGCTCTACCATGCGCGTCGCGGCGGCCGTATCGGTCGGCGGGGTCAGACGCATGTCGACCCAGACTTTGGCGCGGTCGGGCACGACATAGGGGCGATATCCGCCCTCGATTTGGCCAAACGTGATGGTCGAAGGCCCCAGCTCATCGTGCGCGGGCAGCGCCACAAACGCGCGACGGAGCGAACACACGACCTCGGCCATGGCGGCGACGGCATCCGCGCCCTTCCACGGCTGGCTCGCATGCGCCGTTACGCCAGCCATTTCAATCTCGAACCACGTGCGCCCCTTGTGCGCCACCTGGATCTGTCCGTCGGTGGGTTCGGTGTCCAGCACCCATTCGCGCGAGCCGACCCAGCCAGCATCGATCGCGGCCTCTGAGCCGCGCATGAAGTCTTCCTCGTCGACCGAGCAGATGAGCGAAAAGCCGCGGCGTGGCAGCGCGCCATCCGCCGCCACGCGCTCGAGCGTATGGACCAGTGCGGCAATGGCGCAGGCCAGGCCACCCTTCATATCGCAGGCACCGCGGCCATAGAGTTTATCGTCGCGCACAACCGCCCCAAGCGGTGCGATGTCTGCGTCCCAGCCATCGCCCAAGGTGACGGTATCCATGTGGCAGATATAGACCAGCCGCGGCTCGTCGCTTTGGCCCGGCACGGTGACTTTAAGGTTGCGGCGCCCGGGCAGCACCTCGAGTTCCTCAACCTGCACGGCATGGAGCACCGGATGACTCAACCGCTCCAGCTGAGCCTCAACCAGCGCTTTGATATACCGCTCAATTTCATCCTCATACGCGCCCGGGTCTGAGCTGTCGATCCGCACGAGCTCCTGCGCAAGCCGCCAGGCAAAGTCCTCATCAACCATTTGCAACCTCACAATCAGTCTGCTTTCCAAACCGATTGTAAGCCTCTCGAGAGATCCGGGACGTGCGCGCAGCAGTATTTACCGTTCGCAGGCCGAGCCAGCGCGTTTGCCGTCCAAGCGGGTTTGCAAACGACGCAGTGGGTACGTACCCTTCATGGATGACATGCTGTGCGACATATCTGCCTTTCGGTATCACCGGATACCCCCACAGGTTTTGGCGATAATGCCGGACCTGCCCGATTCTGTGGACGATCCGCGCAGGGAGCATCTTTGTGAGCATCCGCTCGTCAAGCATTTCTTGGGCACCCCGTTACACGTGTTGGCGCAGGGCGTCTGCGGACGTAAGGGCGATCGCATTGTCAGACATGTTTGGAACGGGGAGAAGCCGTTTGATTCCATGCGGCAGACAGAGTTTGGCCTCGATGTTGCGTCCCCGCTCTTTACCCTGCTGACCCTGGCTTCCTCGGTCTCAAACGAGCGTCTGATCATGTGCATGTATGAGATGTGCGGCACCTTCGCCGTGTGCAAGATTGCGCCTCAGGTAAAGTCGGCACTTGAGCAGGCATACGGGGACCGGTGGGGCGACGCGCGGCTGGGCTGGGAAAACGTAAAGGATGTCTCGGGGAATCCAACGGACTTGTGGAAACGACCTCCCCTGATCGAGCTCTCTGAACTTATCGAGTATGTCGATAAGATTCCGGGGCTCCGCGGCGCTAAATCGTTCACGCGTGCCGCGAAATGCATTACGGGGGTGGCGGCATCGCCGCTCGAGGTCCAGGCTTCGATGCTGTTTGGCCTTACGAGGTTGCGCGGCGGCGAAGGGCTGCGCCTTACCAATAACGTCGAGATTCGCATGACGCGCAGTGCCCGCCTGATTTCGGGGCTCGATAGGCGCTATGCCGATATTCTGCTGGCAAATAAGGACGGCAGCCGAGAGTGCCTGGTTGAATGCCAAGGTAAAGCCATTCACGGATCCATAGAATCCAAGATCTCGGACTCCGATCGAACGACGGCCTTGCAAGCGATGGGATATCCCGTCGTTCTGATGACCTATGGCCAGCTGGCCGACTCCGATGCCTTCCGCGTGGTGGTGGAGCTCATCATGTCCTATCTCGATGTGCCGCTGAAAGACAAGACGCCGCGGCAGCAGGAGCTCGAACGGCGGCTTCGTGAGGAGATTTTTATCAATTGGGCGGAAATGTAGTCGCGCGGGTGGAAAACGGTCGCGTGAACTAGAGTTTTGGTCGCAAAAAGGCTTCGATTTTGCCTTGGAGGGGCCTTAAAAATGCTATCTTGAATAAGTTGTTTCGGAAAATAGACAGTCAACTTACATTTGGCACATAGAGATCGATTTTTACCTACTAAAGTCCCTGATAAAGCTGTTTATCAAAGCGGGTGCGCTGAGTGATTTGGGTCTTACCGTCGATTATCCGAAAAAACTTGTTCTGGGTATCATTTTAAAGTCGTCCGGAGCAACGAAATCGGCCCCCGTTTCATGAAAACGGGGGCCGAATGGGCTTCGTGGCCTGTCTGGCAGGATTGGCGCCGGCGCTATTTAATCACGCGCACGCGATACATCGACGGAATCTGCTTAAGCGCCTCGATCGTGCTGCTGTTCAGGTGCTCGTCCGTGTCGAACATGGTGTAGGCGTTCTCGCCGGCAGACTCGTTGGTCATGCGCTGCACGTTGGCGTTGTCCTTGGCCAGGATGGCTGTGATCTGGCCGATCATGTTGGGAACGTTGGCGTGCAGACAGGCAATGCGGCTTGCGGCGCGCGCCTTGCCCATGCTGCAGGCGGGGTAGTTGACGCTGTGCGCGATATTGCCGTTCTCCAGGTAATCCTTGAGCTCGCTGATGGCCATGTCGGCACAGTTGGCCTCGGCCTCGCCGGTGCCTGCGCCCGAGTGCGTGGTGATAAACGTGTTGGGCATCTTGACGGTCTTGGGCGTGGCAAAGTCGCAGCTAAACCAGCTGAGCTTGCCCTCGCGCAGGGCGGCGTCGACGGCGTCCTCGTCAATGATGGTCTCGCGCGCGTAGTTGATGAGCACGGCGTCCGGGGCCAGCAGGTTGATCTGCTCGGTGCTGATCATGCCGATGGTGTCGGCCTTGCTGGGCACGTGCACGGTGAGGTAGTCGCAGCCGCGGCACAGGTCCTCGAGCGTGCCCACGCGCTGCACCTCGTGGCTTAGCACCCACGCGTGCTCAACGGAAATGAACGGATCGTAGCCGTAGACGTCCATGCCCAGGTCGACGCAGGCGTTGGCGACCTTGGAGCCCACGTTGCCCAGACCGATGACGCCGATGCGCTTGCCCTTGAGCTCGCGGCCCACAAAGGCCTTCTTGGCCTTCTCGGCATCGACCTGAATCTCGGGGTCGTCGGCGTTGTCGCGCACCCAGTTCATCGACTGCACCACGCCACGGCTCGAGAGCACCAGCATGCCCAGGACGAGCTCCTTGACGGCGTTGCTGTTGGCGCCGGGGGAGTTAAAGACGACGACGCCCTTCTTGGCGTACTCTTCGACGGGGATGTTGTTGACGCCGGCGCCGCAGCGGGCGATGGCGCGAATGCCCTCGGGCAGCTCGTAGCCGTGCAGGTCGGTGGAGCGCATCAGGATGGCGTCGGCCTCCTCGGCGGTGCTTACAAATTCGTAGCCCTCGCCAAACTCGACTTTGCCGTCCTTGGTAATGTCGTCGATGGTCTTGATCTTGCGCATGGAAAACTCCTTAGCAGGTTTGTCTAAAACAAGTGGTCTGAGGTGGCTGGTCGGCCCGCGTGTTGCGGGCTAGTTAGATCGCGGGCTCAAACTATGCTGCACTTCGAAGTCCTTCATGTACGAGGCCAGTGCCTGCACGTCTTCCATGGTCACGGCGTTGTAGACGCTGGCGCGCATGCCGCCCACCAGGCGATGGCCCTTGACGTTTTGGATCTGGTGCTCTGCCGCGCCCGCAACAAAGGTCGCGTCGAGTTCGGCATCGCCGGTGCGGAAGGTGACGTTGGCGATGGAGCGACTGTCTGTCTGCGCGGTGCCGTGGAATAGTTTGCTGTGCTCGAGCAGGTCGTAGAGCAGGTTGGCCTTGGCCCAGTTGCGCTCGGCCATGGCGGCAAGTCCGCCGGTTTGCTCCGCCCAACGGAACACCTTGCCGCATACGTAAATGCCAAAGGTGTTGGGCGTGTTGAGCATGGAGCCCTTGGCGGCCTGGGTCTTAAGGTCCAGGTACTGCGGCGTCTGCGCAAAGGCGGGGCCGTCGGCGATCAGATCGTCGCGAACGATGACCACGGTCACGCCCGCGGCACCGGCGTTTTTCTGTGCGCCGGCGTAAATGAGCCCGTAGCGCCCAACGTCGAGCGGCTGCGACAGAAAGCAGCTCGAGACATCGGCGACCAGCGGTACGTCGCCGCAATCGGGCAGCTCGTGGTACATAGTGCCAAAGATGGTGTTGTTCTGGCAGATGTAGACGTAGTCGAGCCCGTCGCCCGCGGCCTCGGCGGCAATGCGCGTGCTGATGTCGGCCATGTCGGGGATGCGGTCGAAGTTGGTGTCCTCGGAGCTCGCGAGCAGCACGGCCTCGCCGTACTTGGCGGCCTCCTTGTACGCCTTGTTGGCAAAGTTGCCGGTCACGACGTAGCCGGCGCGGCCGCGGCGCATGAGGTTCATGGGGATGCCCGCAAACTGCAGCGTGGCGCCGCCCTGCAAAAACAGGACGCGGTAGTTGTCGGGGATGCTCAGCAGGCGGCGCAGGGTTGCCTCGGCGTCGTCGATGATTTGCTGGTACATGCTAGATCGATGGCTCATCTCGAGCACGGACATGCCGCAACCGCGGTAGTCCATCATCTCGTCGGCGATCTCGGCGAGCACGCTTGTGGGCAGTGCGGCCGGGCCAGCTGAGAAGTTGTGCACACGTGCCATCTTCTAGTTCCCCCTCGTAGTCGTTTGGACGTTCGGGATACTTTAGCACAGTGGAGCGCCAGGCGCGACCGCATCACGGTAAAACTCGACTGCGCCGCTATGATTTACAGGATGGTTACATGGGGGAGGGCTTATCTCGAGGCTCGCATCCGATCCGCCTCGGCCTTCGCTTGTTTCCAGGGGCGCACACGACCGTTGGTGAGGTCGTCGTAACCATGAGCGATGGTACGTTGAATGTGATCTTCGCGTTCCTGAATGGTAGTTAGCGCGCGCGTCTGATCAGAAATAGGCTTTACGACAGGCATATGAAACTCCTTACATAGAATCATATGTATAACTCTATGTTGAGTGTAGCGGAGGGTGGCGTTGGGCGTGTGCGTGCCTGCATTCGTAAGCGCGGTTGTCTGGCAAGTGTGATTTGGGGCGACCTCGTTAAAGTTTCTAAGCTGCGAAAATGACCGTTAACCGGATTAAATTTTGTTGCTCAACATTTGACACTCTGGGCGTGGTAACTTTTTTACCAACAGGTATGATTATTGTCATGTGCGCCGCGCCTGCCTGCCGGGTTGCGGCGTACTTGTGACAGCCTTTGACACCCTTGGAGCGTGTACTGTGGATGTAACCACAAAAAGCGTTCGGGGGGGGTGCTCACCCGCGAGCAATTCCTCCCGCATGAGATGCGCATCGTCGCTGCCCTTCGTATGCAGGGCGCAAGCGACGAGCAGGTCATTGTACGCGTAAAGAGCGAGAACCTCTTTCAATATCCCACGGAGCGCATGGTCGCCAACCGCGCAACCGTGTGCCTTCGCCGCCTTGACGCCATGGTGCCCACGGACGCCGTATGCGCCGCGCGCGGCATCGACCCCAAAACCGCCGTCGAGGCTGCGTCATCCCTAACCGGGCTCATGGCATCCGGCGCTCCCACGCAGGCGGACCAGGCCATCTTCTACAGCATGATCTGCCGCTACGATATCGTGCGCGAGCTCGTGCTCGTCGAGGTAGGGGAGCGCCTACAAAACTTCGATTATGCCTTTACGGCGGTTGACCTCAACGCCTTTATGACACGCTTTACCACGGAGTATCCGGACGCGGCTCGCTGGACTGAGGCCACGGTCAAGCGCATTAAGGGCTCGCTCCGCCAGACGCTCCGCCATGCCGGCCTTATCGGCGAGGGCCAGGGCCCGGAATCCGAGCGCCTGTCACCACTCTTCCTCGATTCCGATGTCGAGCGAGCCTTGGTTCAGCTGGGCGAGCAGTCGCTTATCGCGGCCCTTACCGGCAGGGCAGTGATGTAGTGTGGCTCCCGTCAAAAGCGCCGTCGGCCCTGTTATCACCCCGGCGACCGATCTCACCACCAATATCGGCATCCATTCCCGCAAGAGCGTCGTGGCGGCGCATGCCCGCTCCGAGCGCGCCTGTCAGGAATTTGAGCGCCGTGCGCAGCTTCTGCGCGAGTGCCTGTGCAGCGAGGACTTTTTGGCCAACAAGGGCATAGGCAATGAGATCGGCTTCCACACTTTTTGCTATGACCCCGCGCTGGAGTTTGAGGCGCGTGCATTATTTGACACCCTTTCACGCGATGCCGAGGCCGACAAGCTTCCGTGCACGCTCAAGGTCGTGAACCTTTACGACGCCGTGCTGGCAATTCTCGAAAAGCGCCGTGTCCTCAAGGCTATCCCGCACCAAGAGGAGCGCCGCGGTACCCAGCGCGTGCTCGAGGACGTGGCCAAGTTCGCCTCGCCCGAGAAAGTCGCCGCGTACATCCTTGAGCAGACCGAGCCGCGCGTGCCTGGAGACGTCGTTCTCCTCACCGGCGCGGGCGAGGTTTTCCCGTTCTTTCGCATACACACGCTTCTCCACTGCATGCTTGCGGATTTTGATGAGGTGCCTGTGGTCGCCGCCTATCCGGGCAGTTTCAACGGCTCTTCTTTCCAGCTCTTTAACCGTCTGCCGGCCGACAACTACTACCGCGCCATCGATATCTCGTAAGCACGGCTCCCCGCAGGCAAGTCCCTGCCGCCGGTAACAACCCTTTGCCATAACGTTCCCAAACCCAAAGGAGCACCCATGGACAACACGATCGTTCGCGACCTCTTTGCTAAAGACATCAACCGCTCCATCAACGGCGTGGTCAAGGTCCAGGATTCAAAAGATGGGTCCATCCGCCAGGAGCTTGACGAGTACGTGGTGACGCGCGAGCTGCAAGGGCACCTTGCCACGTTCTTCAAGGCCTACGGCGATGCCATCGATGTGCGCACCGACAAGATCGGCGTGTGGATCAGTGGCTTCTTCGGTTCCGGTAAATCGCACTTCCTCAAGATGCTGAGCTACCTGCTCGAGAATCGCCAGATCGGTGGCAAGAGCGCCATCCGCTACTTTGACGGCAAAATCGTCGACCCCATGGTCGCGGCTGCCATGGAGCGCGCGTGCTCGGTGCCCACGCAGGCCATCCTCTTTAACATCGATAGCAAGGCGGGCCAGTGGAAGCAGGGTGATACGGCTCCCACGGCGCTGCTTCGCGGCTTTGAGCGCATGTTCTACGAGGCGCGCGGCTTCTACGGCGAGGACCTAAAGCTTGCAAAGCTCGAGGAACACATCGATTCCCTGGGCAAGACCCAGGAGTTCCGCGAGGCCTTTGAGCGCGTCAACGGCGAGTCCTGGCTCCAGACCCGCGACACCTACAGCTACTTTGAGGACGACGTCGTCGAGGTGCTGCAGAGCGTGCTCGGCATGAGCGAAAAGGCCGCATGGAACTGGCTTGAGGGTTCTGAGGACGAGGTTTTGGCCCCTGATGTCTTTGCCAAAAAGGTCAAGGACTACGTGGACGCTCAGGCAGCGGCCCACGGCGGCAACTTCCGTTTGCTCTTTATGGTCGACGAGGTAGGTCAGTTTATTACAAACGACCAGGACCCAAGCCTTATGCTGAGCCTTCAGACCATCGTCGAGGAGTTGGGTGCCGCCTGCGGTGGCCGCGTGTGGGTGATGGTCACGAGCCAGGAGGCCATCGACAACCTGAGCCTGCCCGTGGGCAACGACTTTTCAAAGATCCAAGGCCGTTTCAATACCCGACTTTCGCTCTCCAGCTCCAGCGTGGACGAGGTCATCCAGCGCCGTGTGCTCGAGAAGACCGCGCCGGCGGCCGATATGCTTGCACAGGTCTACGAGCAAGACGCCGCCGTGCTCAAAAACAACTTTACTTTTGAGGGCGGCTCGCGCTCCGACCTTGCCGGCTACGCCAACTCCAAGGATTTTGTGGCCAGCTACCCGTTTGTGGGCTACCAGTTTAAGCTTCTGCCCGACGTGATGACCGAGGTGCGCAAGCACGGTGTCAAGGCCAAGCACATGTCAACGGGCGAGCGCTCCATGCTGAGCGCGTTCCAGGAGAGCGCTCAGGCCATCCAGTATGACCAGACCGGTGCACTCGTGCCGTTCTGGCGCTTCTTCGACACTATCTCCAAAGACCTTGAGCACGGCATCAACCAGGTGGTCGACCGCGCGGTCCGTGCGGCCGAGGACGCAAAGGGCCTTGAACCCTACGACGTTCAGGTGCTCAAGCTCCTGTACCTGATTCGTTACATCGGCTACGTTAAGGCCACGGTCGAGAACATCTCCATCCTTATGATCGATAGCCTGGACGTGGACAAGCGCGCCCTTAAGGACCGCGTCAAGGAATCTCTCGCCCGCTTGGAGCGCGAGAGCTACGTGGCACGTCAGGGCGATACCTATAGCTTCCTCACCGACGAGGAGCAGGAGATAGCGCAGGAGATCGCACGCACACCGATCGACAACGCGAAGGTGATTGAGTACATCAAGAAGCGCCTGTTCGAAAGCATCTACACTGCGCGCAAACTCAACCGCGGGGCCAACGACTTTCCGTTTGACCGCTATGTGGACGGCTCAATCCACGGTACCAGCATGGGCGGCATGGAACTTTCCGTGGTGACCATGGCCAGCGATCTGGGTCGTTCGGACGATGCCGAGCTGGCATTGAAATCCGTGGATAAGGCCATCGTGGCCTTGAGCGACGAGGTGGATTATTGGGCCCCACTCGTCAACGCCGCTAAGATTCGCATGTACGCCCAGACGCGCAATCTGCAGGAGCTACCGCCGAGTACCCGCCAGATTGTCGAGGCCAAAATGCGCGAGAAGGACTTTAACGAGAAAGAGGCTGACGCCCTTTTGGCTGAGGCGGTGCTCCATGCACGATGCGCCGTCAACGGGCGCATGATTGAGATCCGTGCTGCCAAACCCGCTCAGGTCTTTGAGCAGGTGCTGGCGCAGCTGTGCGATGTGGTCTTTGAAAAGGCCGACTATATCGGCGCGCCGGTCACGAGCGATTCCGATATTCGCTCTACTCTGGTGGGCAACGTTCAAGTGGGGCTCGCTGGCATGGATGCAGGTAACACGCGTGCGCTCAAAGAGGTCGAGGACTACCTCAAAGTGCAGCACCAGCGCCACCTGGATACCGCTATGGGCGATATCCAGCGCCAGTACCAGCAAAGGCCCTTTGGCTGGCGCGAGGTCGACATCGCAAATGTGGTGGCGCAGCTTGTGGTGGAGCAGCGCGCGCAGGTGCTGTTTGGCGGTCAGACGGTTCAAGCCAACGACAGCCGCATGGTGGCGCTCCTGCGCAAGGATGCCGATAAGGCCCAGGTGCGCTTGCGCATGCGCATGAGCGACCGGTTGCTACGTGCCACGGGCGAACTCATGTGTGACCTGTTTGATCTCAAGACCGTGCCCTCCAACGAGGATAAGCTCGTGGCCGAGCTCAAAGAGCGCCTTGAGGGCTTGCGCGAGGCGTGCCTCGCCATGGCACGCGACTACTACACGGGCATCAAGCCGGCCTACCCGTATCCCGGTGAGGACGAGTGCGAGAAGATGCGCTCGGAGGTGGCCGACGTCCTTAAGGACCAGAACGAGGCCGAGGCGTTCTTGACCACGTTCACCAAGCATGAGGAGCGTTTGCTCGATGCCAAGGAAGACTTTGACAAGGTGGTTGAGTTCTTCGAGTCCAATCAACGAACAGCGTTTGACCACGCTAGGGATTTCTTGAACCGCACCGAGGGTATCGAGTATGCCTCCGATGACATTCCCGGTGCGGTGGAGAACGTGGCAACGGTTCGTGAGATCCTCAAAGATCCCAAGCCCTACGGCCGTATTAAAGACCTGCAGCCGCTTATGGATCCCGTCGAGGATGACATGAAAAAGCTGTTGGGCATCCGCCGCAATGAGTTTTTGTGTCGCATCGAGAGCGATCTGCAAGACCTGCGGACGCAGGCCGAGAGTCAAAAGGGCTTTGTCAATCAGGCCAAGGATGCCATAGCAGACGCCGGCACCAAATACGAGTCGTTCAAAAACCGTGCCCACAGCGCTCAAAGTCTCAACGAACTGAGCGTTGTTGCAACTAACTGGGGCGACTGGCTCAGTGCGGCGGCCAACGAGATGTACGACGCTGTGGATGAGGCCCGCGTGCGTATGGACAACGAGCGCCGCGCCACCGAGGTCATGAGTACGGGCGAGGTGGTCAAGAAGGTCTCCAACAAGGGCGCCGCATCGTCTGCTCCCGCGCCCGCGCCCAAGCCCCAGCGCAAGATCAAGACTGTGCGCCGCGCCGATCTGGCCAAGCCGAGTCGTCTCTTGTCCGCAGAGGACGTGGAGCGCTACGTGGACGACCTGCGCTCCCGTCTTATGCAGGCGCTCGCTGCAAGCGACGAGATCCGTATCAACTAACCCGCGGAGCCGCCGGTGCCAAAGCGCGCACCGGTGGCTTATGGCGTTTAGAAAGGCTCATCAACCATGAACGATTCTGCTCTTAAGAGCTTCTGCACCTGGGCCCGTACGGAGCTCATCAAAGGCGTGGAGGCGCAGATGGTGCGCTACGGCATCACCGAACCTGCACCCGCGCCCGTTGGGTCCGAGACCGTCAACGGCCTGCCCCTAAGTCCGGCTGAGATTGAGCAACGCGACGAACTGCTGCGCATGCAGGCGGAGGTGGGTCACGAGGCGCTGTGCGACCGTGCGGCCTACACCTGGTTCAACCGCATCGTGGCCATTCGCTTCATGGATGCACGCGGATGGCTTCCCAGCCGTATGCGCATGCTAAGTCGTGCGGACGGCAGCCATGGCAGCGAGGCCGTGGAGAACGCGCTGGACGTGGAAATAACGACGGCCGATACCGATCGCATAGCCGAGCTCAAGATGGCGGGCTTGGATGAACCGTTGTGGCGCTACCTGTTTGTTGCTCAGTGCGAGGAGCTTGCCGATTGCCTGGCGGGCGTCTTTGAACGCGTGGGCGGAGCCATGGAGCTGCTGTTGCCCCAGGGCCTCATGATGGCTGACAGTGTGGTGGGCAAACTCAATGCCGTCCTCGATGACGAGGACTGGCGCGAGGGCGTGACCGTTCTGGGCTGGATGTATCAGTACTACAATGCCGACGTTAAAGACGAGTTCTTCAAGTCCAAGCGCAAGGCAGCGGCGGCGGACATCGCGCCCGCCACGCAGCTCTTCACCCCCGAGTGGATCGTGCGCTATATGGTCGAGAACTCGCTCGGCCGTCTGTGGATGCTCAACAATCCGGGGAGTTCGCTACGCGAGCGCATGGAGTATTACATCGAGCCCGATGCTGAGCACGAGGACTTCATCCGCATTTCGAGTCCCGAGGAGATAACCCTCTGCGACCCCGCATGCGGCTCGGGCCATATCTTGGTCTATGCGTTTGAGCTGCTCTTCCATATGTACGAAGAGCGCGGCTATCGTGAGCGCGAGATTCCCGAGCTCATTCTTACTAAAAACCTTGCAGGTATGGAGATCGATTCCCGCGCGGCACAGATCGCGGAGCTGGCGCTTGCCATGTGCGCCCGCGAGCACGACCGTCGCTTCTTTAGGCGTGACGTTCGCGCCGACATTACCGTGCTCTCGAGCATCCCGCTAGGGGAGGACGAGCTGCCGGGTAACAAGAAGCTCGCCGAGGAGCTGAGTCATTTGGGCGAGATCGGTTCGCTGCTCAATCCTTCAGAGGACGAGATCGACGAGCTCAAGGCTGCCGCCGCGAGTTGTTCCGATGACCTTTTTGCCGCTACGGCCAAAACTAAGCTCGAAAGCGCTGCCGCCATCTGCGAGAAGCTGTCCCGTCGTTTTACCTGCACCGTTGCGAATCCTCCGTATATGGGCAGCAGTAGCTTTAACCCCTTCATGAGCAAGTGGGTCAAGAAGAACTACACCGACGTGAAGAGCGACCTGTTCTCTTCGTTCATCGTGCGTATTATGGACTTTGCCGGCGAGCACGGCGAAGTTGGAATGATGACCCCGTTCGTTTGGATGTTTATCGGTAGCTACGAGAAGCTTCGAAATAGGCTTATCGATGACAAGACTCTAACCACGCTCATTCAGCTCGAGTATTCTGGCTTTGCAGGGGCAACTGTGCCTATCTGCACATTTACCTATCACAATTCGCATATCGATGACTATAAGGGCGGATACGTTCGTCTTGCCGATTTTCCTGGTCCCGCGGTTCAGGCTCCCAAGGCGCTGGAGGCCATCCATAATCCTAACTGCGGCTGGTTCTACCGTCGCGACGCCGACACCTTCAAGAAGATCCCCGGCACTCCCATAGCCTACTGGGCCAGCGATGCCCTTCTGGATGCGTTTACGAATAAGGAAAAGCTTGGCTTGTTTGCCAAGCCGCAGGTCGGTTTGCAGACAAGTGATAACGATCGTTTTTTGCGCTATTGGTTTGAATGCTCTCTTGGGGACATGAGCGTCGCTTGTAACTCTGCCGAATCCAGTTTGAGCCTAGATGCAAAATGGTATCCGCACAATAAGGGTGGTTCCTTTAGGAAATGGTATGGCAACAGGGATCACGTTATTGAATATGCCAAGAATGGCCGCTCTCTTTCCGCGGCACCTGGCGCATCCAGGATAAAGGATTCAATTGCCTTCTTATCGTGCATCACGTATTCAAGAATTACGTCTGGGCAGATTGCATTTAGAATGCAGCCTACCGGGTCTTTGTTTGACTCTGCGGCCGTGGCTATGTTTCCTCCTGTCTGCGATATGAAGTACTTGCTTGGGTTGCTTAACTCATCCGTTGTTGCAACGGCAACGTCCTTCCTTGTTCCCACGCTAAATGCCCAACCCGGTGATATCGCCAAGCTTCCCATCGCTATTGAGCCTGCTGAGCATGGGGCGGTTGATGGTTTGGTGGATTATTGTCTGGACATTTCAAGGCTAGATTGCGACTCGTTTGAAACCTCTTGGGATTTCAAACGTCATCCGCTGTTGTAGGTGAGCATTGTGGCTAAATCCTACAAACTTGTCGAAGAGACGAAACGAACTACAGCGGAGTGTGCTGAAAAGTGGAACGCCGATAAACGAGATGTTTCCGCCTGGTGTAGGGCTGATTTGATTTATGGTGCGGTAAAAGAAACCTCTTTCCCATTCAGGTGGATCATTCCCTGTGATGCGAAGCGTCCCATAGATGCATGCATCATTAGGGAACTGCTGTGGCAGATTATCGAGCTTGAAAACGAGCGTATTTCCGAAATCGACGTTTCTGTTTGGGGTATTCCTGCAGTCGATGTTGCTGGGTGCATTCAGTCGTTGAAGGATGCCGATTATTTGGCGTTTTCACAAGAAGGTGTTGGCTTACAAATAACGAAAAAGGGCCTTGCTTTGATTGGCCGCGGTCAGTATGACAAGGCTATGAATGAGACGCCTACGGCACTGAAGTGGACTGCCGATGCCGTGGGTATTATTGCCGGAAGTGCAATAGATCAAATTATCCAAAGATAAGCTGCTTCCGCAAGGACGCTGTAGTTTCGAAAGGTAATAACCATGTCTGATTGTTGTATTTATGAACCTCAAAATTACGACCCACAGGCGGTCGATCGTTTTCTCCGTGGTGAGACTAGAGAAATATGCATTGAGCTGAAGTGCGTTGAGCAGGAAAAGTCAGAGGACTTTGCGATTACGGATGCGGTTTTGCAGCTCGATTTAATAAAGTGTAGGGAGCCACACATGTGCGACGTTCCCGCTCATAATACCCCTTATTTTGATCCATCTGGTTTAGCGAAGCTTTCATTTTTGATTACCGAGAAGACAGTCGGTTCGCAAGATTACCATGCGATTTGTCGCTGTGGGGCCGCTCACCATCTGTTGGGGGGCTCTCGATTGCTCCTTGTGATTTCGGAAGGGAGCGAATCTCGAGAATGCGCATTTGAGTTTAGTCCAGCATCGGGAGTGTTTGGCAAATACGTGTGGCATGAAGTCGATTTGCAAGCTTCCATTGGATAGGCGAGCGATTTCATATCGCGCAACTAAGACGAATCAGCTGCTTTCGAGCGAGAGATGCACCGGCATCGCGCGGTGCATGGGGCTGAGCTTCGAGCCTGATTCCTTCACGGCGACCGATTAATTGAAAGACCATGGGAAACGGAAGGCGGCACAATGACAACGCTTTTGGCCGATAAATACGAGGCTCGCAAGGCCGAGGTCAATGCTCGCTTTGAGCAGCTTCGCGCTAACGAGGAAGAGCTCAACCGAATCTTTGCCAAGATCTACAACATGGAGGGCGAGGTGCCCATCGAGGTCGAGGATAAGTACGTCTCGGTGGCGCGCATCTTCGACACCGCCGACGAGATTCCCGAGAGCTATAAGGGTAACAAATACGTGCGTACCAAGCGCGATGAGATCACCTCGCTCATAAGCTATGCCGTGGGCTGCATGTTCGGCCGCTATTCGCTGGACGTGGACGGTCTGGTTCTGGCCGACCAGGGTGCCACGGTCTCTGACTATCTGGCCAAGATGCCCGATCCCGAGAATGTGACCTTTATGCCAGATAGCGACAACGTGCTGCCTATCACCGATGACGAATACTTTGACGACGACATCGTGCGTTACTTTATCGACTTTGTGCGCACCGTGTATGGCGAGGAGACGCTCGAGCAGAACCTGGCCTTTATTGCCGAGGCGCTCGGCGGCAAGGGCACCTCGCGCGAGGTCATCCGCACCTACTTTTTGAAGGACTTCTTTAAGGACCACTGCCAGACCTATAAGAAGCGCCCTATCTACTGGCTGTTCGACAGCGGCAAGAAGAACGGCTTCAAGTGCCTTGTTTACATGCATCGCTACCAGTCTGACCTGTTGGCTCGCATCCGCACCGACTATGTGCATGAGCAGCAGGAGCGCTACCGTGCCCAGATCGGGTATGCCAACGATGCCCTTGTCAGTGCCGAGCGCGGCGAGCGCGTGCGCTTGGATAAGCGCATCAAAAAGCTCAACGACCAGCTCAAAGAGACCATTGCCTACGAGGAGAAACTGCACCACTTGGCAGACCAGATGATTAAGATCGACCTGGATGACGGCGTCAAGGTCAACTACGCCAAGTTTCAGGATGTGCTGGCAAAGATTAAGTAACTGCAGATACGGTAAGGATATTCATGCCCAAGATCGATGTAGAAGAACAGCTCAAGCTGCGGTTTTTGCAGCCGCTGCCCTCATGCGTGCCGCGTCGTGTGGTGGTTTGGCACGATGCAGACGGCGAGTTTGCCCCTGAGTTTGAGCGATTGGCTGCCGTGGGTTTCGACGGCGCGGGGGCCGATGGCGGCGTTATGCCCGCTCACGGTGACTTTGAGCGCCCGGTTCGGTTTGTTGAGGCCTGCGAGGGCCGCATGTTTGCCGTCAAGAAACTTATCAACCGCGATGACCTTGCAAGCGATGTCTTGCTGTATCGCCGTTGCCCGCGTGGCAGGCTTGAGGGCGATTGGCTTGCCGATGTTGAGCTGTATGCCGATTGGTTCCAGGCTGACTATCTTTCGCTTTTGGCCGATCAGCTGGGTATCGAGAATATCGAAGCCGTGCGCGAGAGCCTGCGCGAGCACAAGACGTTCTTTGATGCCAAGACCCGCTGTGCTAAGTTTGTCGCGTGCGTTCCGCATGCCTCGGGCACATCCGATATCGAGCTTGGAATCCTTACGGTTATCTTTGGCGGCAAGGAGCCGGGCGACGCGCGGCCCGCGTTTGTGCTGCGCGGCTGCATGACCACACTGCTGCACGAGGGCCCCGAGGCGCTGGCCGCGCTGGTGGATAAGTACAGCGTGCGCGATGTTCTCTCTGCCTTTATGCTGCGCTGCTATGGGTTTGATGGACCGCTGTACGAGCGTGACTCGCTGCTTATGCTTGCATCCCATGTGCTCCTTACGGCAGCATCAACTGCGCTTCCCGAGGGAGTGCTCAAGGGACTCGAAAGTTATGTGGCTCTCGCTTACGGCCCCTATTGTCTTGAAGCGGTCCGTACGTGGGACCAGACCGCCGATACCCAGGCATCGAGCGAGGACCTATTTGAGATCTGCCGTTTGGTAGAGGATGCCCGTGGACTCTTTGCGCGGTTCGAGACCCTGCCAATCGATGCGTTGGCCTCGCTTGACGTGTTCCCGTGCGTCAACGAGGCTGTACTCTCGCAGTTGTTCAGCTCGTTTGCCCAGGGTGCGGACCGTGTTGAGGATGCGCGCGCATTTGCTGCGCGCCGTTGCGACCTAAGCTGGTACCGTCGCGTTGAGAGCTACTTTGACCTGCTTGTCGCTGTGGCCGATATGTGCGCGTTTAGGCAGACGCACGCGGGTGGGTTCCATCTGGCGCAGTCCCAGCAGGTGTGGGATGCCTATACGTCCGATTGGTATGCCATGGACGCTGCCTATCGCCATATGTGCACCGCGTATCTGCGGGCACGCTCCGTCGAGTGCGATGCGCTCGAGGAACCTGCCCGCGCCGTGGCGGACTGGGCGGAGAATCTCTACAGCAACTGGTTCTTGGCGGATGCCAATGCCTGCTGGGCGGCTGCTGCGCAAGGGGAGTGGGCCGATTGCGGCTACATCGATGGTCCCGCACGGCAGGATGAGTTTTACTGGCATGTGCTGCCCGCCTTTGTGGGTTCTGCCAAAACAACGGTCGTTATCGTGAGCGATGCGCTGCGCTATGAGGTTGCTCGCGACGTTGCGGCGCTGCTCGAGCGCGAACGCGGCGGCAACGTCAAGGTCTCTAGCATGCAGGCGGTCTTTCCCTCCATTACCGAGGTGGGCATGCCTGCGCTGCTGCCGCACCAGGTGCTTGAGCTTGCAGAGGATGGCGCGTTTGTGTTGGCTGACGGCATGCCCACTGCGACGACTCCGCAGCGCGAGGCCGTACTTACCCACGTTGAGCCCACGGCCCGCGCTTTGCGCTCGAGCGCATACCTCAACATGGCGGGAACCGAGCGCAAAGCGCTGCTCAAAGACTCCAGGCTCGTTTATCTCTACCACAACAAGATCGATGCCACGGGCGAGAAGGCAGCTACGCAGGATGACGTTTTCGATGCCTGCGCGGACACCGTGGAGGAACTTGCCGCGTTGGCGCGCCGCGTGTGCACCGACGCCCCGGGCGCGCGTGTTGTTATGACGGCGGATCACGGCTTCATCTACACGCGTCGTGAGCTCAACGAGTGCCAGATGCTCGGCAAGCCAGACCTTCCCTTCCTTGACGCTCCCGTCATGTACGGCAAGCGTCATCTGGTGGTGCCCAACGAGGCCGTGGGCGAGCTTTCGGACGAGGTGCGTGGGGTGTTTGTTAATGTTAACATGAGACGTTTGGGCGCCGGTTTTGAGGGGTTTGCCCCGCGCGAGAACGTGCACTTCAAGCGTCCCGGCGGCACTAACAACTACGTCCACGGCGGCATGAGCCTGCAGGAGCTCTGCGTGCCCGTTATCGGTTTTTGGCGTGCGCGCTCGGGTTCCAAGGACTTTGTCGACACGCGCGCGGCGACGCTGCGCATACTAAGTGAGGGACGCCGAGTGACCAACTCGCTCTTCTCGGTCAACTTGATCCAGGAAGAACCTGCCCAAGGTAAGGTCTTGCCGTGCGAGTACGAGCTGGTGTTTACCGATGCAAGTGGCAACGAGGTGAGCGATACGGTCAAGGCGCATGCCAACAAGACTTCTGTTAACTCGCAGGAGCGCGTGGTGCATGCCAAGTTTGCGTTGCATGCAGCGGATGGATTCTCGGCCAAGGGTCCGTACTATCTGGTCTGCCGCGAGCGCGAGACGGGCAAGATCGTTTGGCGCGAGACGTACACCATCGCTGTTTCATTTGCCCCCGTTGCTGATTTTGGTTTTTAGGAGTGTGCCCTATGTTTGATAGCCGTGACGACGATCTGTGGGAAGTCCCCTCGATTGATGTGGATGTGCCGGTGGAAGGCGTGGTGCCCGTGGAGGCGCCGGAGGCTGAGACCGTTGCGCCTGCCCCGGAGCCGGTCGCTGCTGCGCCCGCTGAGGCTGCAGTAGCCGTCGAGGACGAGTCCTCGACCGATGGCTATGACCAGGCTGCGGCCGAGGCTCCCGAGGATGAGGGCTACGACATGGACGGGCTGGACGGTAAGCTGCTCGAGCACTTTGGCGGCAAGATCGTGCGCAAGGACCTGACGGCCTTTATGAAGCGCGGCGCCAACGTGCCCACCTTTGTGTTGGAGTACCTGTTGGGCATGTACTGCTCAACCGACGACGAGGAAGCCGTGGCAGAGGGACTGGATCGCATTCGCAGGATCCTCACCGATAACTACGTGCGTCCCGACGAGTCCGAGCGCATTAAGTCCAAGATCCGTGAGCTGGGCCGTTTTACCATCATCGACAAGGTCACGGCCAAGCTCGACGAGTACAAAGACATCTACGTGGCCTCGTTTGCCAACCTGACCATTGAGCCGTTTGTGATGCCGGCCGAGTACGTGCGCGACTATTCCAAGATTCTGCAGGGTGGCATTTGGTGCATCATGAGCATCGAGTATCGTCACCCCTTGGATGAGGAAGACGAGTTTGGCATGGAGGTCTTTGGCGACGATGCGCCGCGCCGCGCCAAGGCCAAGCGTAAGAAGCGTGGGCCCGAGGACTCTCCGTTTAGCGTGGCGTCGCTCACGCCCATCCAGATGCCCAACCTGGACCTGGATGCCATGGTCGAAGAGCGCCAGTATTTCTCGCGCGATGAGTGGCTCAACATGCTGCTGCGCTCGGCTGGCTATGAGCCCAGCGAGCTTTCCGAGAAAGAGCGCCTGCACTTTATCGAGCGTATGGTGCCGCTCATCGAGCGCAACTACAACCTGTGCGAGCTGGGTCCCCGCGGTACCGGTAAGAGCCACATCTACAAAGAGGTCTCGCCCTACGCCATCTTGCTTTCGGGCGGCCAGACCACCACGGCCAACCTGTTCGGCCGTATGAACTCCATGCGCGCCGATCGCGTGGGCCTGGTGGGCCACTGGGATTGCGTGACGTTCGACGAGGTCGCCGGCATGCGGTTTAAGGACACCAACGCCGTGCAGATCATGAAGGACTACATGGCGAGCGGCAGCTACGCGCGCGGCCGCGACCAGATTAACGCCGATGCCTCCATGGTCTTTGAGGGCAACATCAACGACACTGTGCAAAACGTCCTTAAGACCACACACTTGTTTGATCCGTTCCCGCCGGAGTTTAACAACGATTCGGCCTTCTTCGACCGTATCCACTATTACCTGCCGGGCTGGGAGATTCCCAAGATGCGCTCGAGCCTGCTGACCGGGCATTATGGCCTGATCACCGACTGCCTGTCGGAGTTTTGCAAGGAGATGCGCCGCAAGGACTTTACGCACCATATCGACCGGTACTTCCGCTTTAACAGCGACTTTAACAAGCGCGACGAGATCGCCGTGCGCAAGACCTTTAGCGGTCTGGCCAAGCTGCTGTTCCCCGACGAGGCCATGGACAAGGACGACGTGCGCTGGCTGCTGGACTATGCCATCGAAGGCCGTCGCCGCGTAAAGGAGCAGCTCAAGATTATGGCGGGCGTCGAGTTTATCGACGTCAACCTGGGCTATATGGATGCCGACAACCCGCAGGACGTGCACGTGGTGCGCGTGCCCGAGCAGAACGAGGACACGCTGATTCCCGACGGGCCGCTGCTGTCCGGTCACGTGTTTGGCGTGGGCAGGTCGCAGGGCGGCGAGGTTGCCGTGTACAAGCTGGAGAACAAGGCTGTTGCCGGCGAGTGCAAGTTTAAGTACGAGGGCGTGGCCTTTAACAAGCCGGTGCGCGATACGCTGGAGGCCGCGTTCGACAACTTTGTGAACCTGGCGAACCGCGTGGCGCCGGGCATGCACATCGGCTCCAAGGATTATCTGCTGTTCTACAACGACCTGCAGAGCAAGGGCCTGTCCGAGGAAGTTTCGCTCGCCGAGTTTGTGGGCCTGTGCTCCGCGGCATGCAACCGCCCGGTGATGCCCGCGTTGGCGATTCCGGGCATCTTGCGCATGTCGGGTTCTATGGACGAGATCCGCGGGCTCGAGGACATTATGCGTGTGGCCAAAAACGCCGGTGCCAAGCGCGTGATTTTGCCGCTGAGCGCCATCGCGGGCCTGCAGAGCGTGTCGTCCGAGATTATCTCGGGTTTGAGCCCGGTGTTCTACATGGATGGCGACCCGGTCGACGCCGCGAAGAAGGCGCTGGATCTGTAGGAATGCGGGCGAGTGGGGCGTCCGGTGTTCGGGCGTTCCGCGAATATGTTGGTGCGTAGTGCGTGAGGAGGCCTGCCGTGGCAGACGAGCGTTCTGTTGGTGAGCTGCTCGACGAGTTGTTTGGCTTTGAGTCGGTAGCCAAGCGCCAGGCGGCGCTTGAACAGTACGATCGCGGGGAGTTGGTGCGCAAGGCGCGTTCCCGCGAGCTGCTGGGCGTGCTTAGGGGCGTCGAGGCTGCCGAGCACGCTGCGCGCGACTCTGCCGTGCGGGCTGTTGACGGGCATGTTCGCCGTGTTGAGGGCGCTGCTCTTGCGCGCGCTCGCAAGCGGGCGGGGATTGTTGGTCCACTGCGGATGGAGCGTCGCTATGCTGCCTTTTTGCGCATGGAGGACAAGGCCGAGTTGCTGGCCCGTTTGGAGCAGACGCTTGCGTTTATCGAGGTAAAGCTGCGCGCCAATATGGCGGCCAGGGTTCGTGCGGCGTACGATGCCGCGGGGGCTTTGGTGCTGCAGGACGTGGCGCGCTTGAGTGACGTGCGCGTTGTGGATGCTGTGCCGCTGGATGCCGATCTGCTGTGTGCGCAGCTGGAGCAGTTGCGTTGTGCCTCCGATGCGACGGACCTTGCGGGCATGATCACAGCGACGTTTGAGTCTGAGCTGAGTGCGACTGGCCCACAGCGCGCTGACGGGTTTACGGGCGATTTGGCTGGCGATGTTGCTGACGACGTGGCGTTGGAGCGTGAACTTACGAACGTGCGCGGCGCTGCGCAGCGAGCGCGCTTGGCGGCGCAGGCGTATCGGGCCGAGCGCGCCGCCCGCGTTGCGGGGAGCACTGTGGAGCCAGTATCGTTGCCCGAGTCTGTGTGCGTTGTGTGCGAGACGGCGTACGATGCCGGGGAGCTTTCCGAGTTGCTCGCTCAGGTTAAGAAGTCGTTTGAGACCTACCGTCGTGTTGTTGCCGACGGCGGGTTATTCTGCGCGTTTGGCTCTGGCTCGCCGCATGGGATTTGCCAGGGCAGTAGTTATTTCGACTACGATTCTAAGCTTGACGAAGATGTGTTGGTGGGCGAGTACGACGGCGCTACCAGGCATGATGTTCGGCGCGAGGTTCCGATTCCCGAGCTGGTGGATGAGGCTTCTGCCGAGGGCGGCGATTCGCTCAAGGTTGCCGTGGCGCGCATGCGCGAGTTCAATGGGCGTCGCTACGATGGCGTGCTGGATGAGGACCCTGCGCGCCATGTGAATGCGTTTTGGTATGGACTCAAAAAGCTCAGCCAGTATTGCGAGGCCGCCGTGCGTGTGGATGAGCGTGCTTGGGATTGCTTTATCGATAAGATGCAGTTTGCCTACGATGAGCCCGTGGGCCGTTTGGCTGCGCAGATGGACGACAAGCAGGTTGCGGCTTTTATTGCTGCTGTGGACGCGCTCGGTGCTAGTGAGTAGGGGCTTGGCTCGATAGGAGGTTGTACCATGAAGATTGACGTTGATGTAGACCAGTTGCGCGAGAGCCTGCTCGACCGCGCGGGGAGCGCGGCGGGCGAGGGCTTTCCGGCCGCTATGCTCGACGTGATGGATATTGAGGATGAGTCGCCCCAAGAGCTCCTAGCCCGAGCCGAACGCGAAGACCTCGACCTCCGCGACTATGCCGTCGACGATGACACGGACGATGACTACGGCGCAGACGAGGGCTGGTAGTCGCGATTGAACTTCAACCCATCCCCTCAATAAGTTGCGGTGATATAGAGACTGAAATGGCTGTTCAGAGGCCTATTCAATCCCTATTTCACCGCAACTTATGGGTGTGGATGGCTACGACGCCAGCGTGGCGATGACGGCTTCGTCGCCGGCGTATATGAGGGTGTTGCCGTCGGGGATGATCGTTTGGCCGTCGCGTTTGAGCATCACCACGATAAAGGGGTGCTTTCCCTGCGGCACGTCGCGCAGACGCTGGCCGGCCAGGCGACCGTGGGGCGTCACGGTGACCTCGCGCAGCGTAACTTCGGCACGCTCTTCGAACGTCGGCGCGGCCATCACCAGCAGATCGCCTTCCTGGATCACGGTGTCGCCATTGGGCAGTATCGGGTGCGCCCCGTCGCGCAGCACCAGGACCACGAGCATGTCTGTGGCGCTGCCAATGTCCGCGAGCGAGCGTCCGGCAAACGGATGTCCAGCGCCCACCTTGAGCTTTACAAACGACATGCCGTCCTCGTCGCGGTAGTCGTTAAAGGTGCGGCGTACGTCGCCGGTCGCATCGATCATATCGAGCTTCTTTGCCACCGCCGGCAGCAGCGAGCCCTGCACCACAATGCTCGACACGGCAATCACAAACACCAGGTCAAACAGGTCGTGACCGCCGGGAACACCGGCCACCACGGCAAAGAGGCTAAATACGACCGAAGCCGCGCCGCGCAGACCTGCCCAGCTTACGAGCGCAACCTGGCGAGGGTTGGTCTTAAAGGGCGCCAGCAGCATGCTCACGGCGATGGGGCGGCTCACGAAGAGCATAAACGCCATGAGCGCCAGGCCCGGCAGCAGCATCTGCGGCAGGCGTGCGGGCGTTACGAGCAGACCGAGCAAGAAGAAGATCGTCATCTCTGCCATTTCGGTGAGAGTGTCAAAGAAGTGCGCCATCTCGACCTTGCCGGTGATGTCGCTCGCGCCCAGCACAATGCCTGCCAGGTATACGGCTAAAAAGCCGTTGCCGCCCAGATAGCTTGGTAGCGCGTAGGCGACGATCGCCACGGCGAACAAGAAGATGGTCTGCGCGCCCTCGGCCGTTGCGTGTGCGCGTTCAATCAGACGGCCCGCCGCCCAGCCGATGGCAAGGCCCAGGCCCGCGCCCAGGATAATCTGCTTGGCCAGCAGTGCGGGAATGTTGATGTCGCCGCCGGCCGCGAGTGTGGCGAGCACGGCGGTGAGCATGTAGGCGACGGGGTCGTTGGAGCCCGATTCGACCTCGAGCAGCGAGTCGGTGCCGCCCTTCAGCGACAGGCTGTGCTCGCGCAGAACGCTAAAGACGCTGGCCGCGTCGGTGGATGCCACGACTGATCCCAGCAGCAGGCCGCCGATCCAGTCGAAGCCCAGCACGAAGTGGGCGAACACGCCGGTGATGCCTGCGGTGATGACGACGCCGAGCGTGCTCAGCAGCACCGCGGGCACGGCGACGGGCTTGGCGCGGTCGATGTTGGTGTTAAAGCCGCCGTAGAACATGATGAACAGCAGCGCCGTGCTGCAGACGGTTTCGGTGAGCGCGTAGTCGCTAAAGTCGATATGCGCCGGGCCGTTGACGCCCAACAGCATGCCGAGCGCGATAAAGATGAGCAGGGTGGGGAAGGGGAGCTTTTTGCCGACGGGTTTGATGGTCAGGCACAAAATGATGACGAGGCCGATAAAGAGAAGGATCTGGTTCATAGATGGTGTCCGCTCCTGGGTGGTTGGCGTGGCACGGTCAGTTGTCTGCGGTTATTTGTACCCAAAGATGGTGGGTTTATGGGGTTGGATTGCGGGCGTGCGCGATATCGTCATAGACGGCTGCCGTCTTTGCCTCTGCTCGGAAACCCTTTCCAGCTTTATTGCAACGGAGTACAATGGGTAACGTTTAAGTTCAACTTGAAGTTTTAGTTGCGGCACCGGGCTTCGGCCGCAATGCAAGGAGAGGCGTACCATGGCGATCTATGTGACATCTGACGCTCACGGGCACGTGCGTGCGCTTGACGAGGCCCTGTCTAAGATCTCGTTGACGTCCGACGACACACTGTACGTGCTGGGCGACATGATCGATCGCGGGCCCGATCCGGTCGGTGTTATTAAGCTCGTGCGCTCGCTGCCCAACGCCCGCGTGCTCAAGGGTAATCACGAGCAGATCATGCTCGATGCCATCATTGGCCAGGATCCGCTCGATGCCGAGACCTGGGATATCAACGGTGGCTGGACGACGCGCGAGCAGCTCAACGACATGGAATTTGAGGCATACGAGGAACTCGTGCGATGGATGGCCGCGCTGCCGCTCTACGCGGTGGTCGAGACTGCCGAGCGGCCGTACCTGCTGGTGCACGCCGGCATTCAGACCGAGGCGGCGCGTGCGTTTTTGCTTGAGCATGGTGTCGATTGCGGCGACGGCAGGGGAGCGGTCGATGCCGATCGCGAGCTGCTGCAGCAAATGCTCGCCGTACAGTCGTCCGATGACTTGCTCTGGATTCGTCACGGCTATTGGGATGTGCCGACCGGGCTGCTTTCTGCCGAGGGCAAGGGTCCGGTCGTGGTGAGCGGTCACACGCCAACGGTGTCGCTCGGGCGTTATTGCGAGGTCGGTGGTCTTGCGGGGCTCGACGAGGAGTCGGGCCGCGGGCAGATTGTGCGCCTGGGCGGCGAGGATGCCGCCGGTGTGCCCGATCGCATCGACATCGACTGCGCTGCCGCCACCGGCTCCGAGTTCGGTCGCGTGGGCATCCTGCGCCTGGACGACGGGGCGGAGTTCTACGCGAACATCAACCCGGGCGAATAATCGGTGCAAGGGGTAGCTAATTTGGGACGGGGCTTATTTGACTACTTTTGCCCTTCTGCCCGCTAATTGATTTCTCTGGGACGGGGATTAAATAATCATTTGGCTGCCCGCCGGCTAAGTGAGTAGACTTTTTTGGAAATGCCGAGCACCCAACATATTTGCCTCAATAAAACCGCAGGTCACAGACTTGTGCTCTGTTGGTGTGGTCGGGGATTCGGTAAAAGTCTACTCACTTAGTTTTGCGTGATGAATATTGTCCGCAACGAGACCCCAGCCGGGGTGATTCCATCGCAAATTCCGGTGACCGGGCAGCTAATTAGGCGCCGTATGGGTTGCGGGCTCGTTCTATACGTTGGCGGATGTGGGCGTACTCGACAATCAGCAGCACCAGCAGTAGGGCCATGATAGCCAGGTAGCTTACGACGGCACCCATCAGGCCCAGCAGGTTGATCAGGATCACCGGGAGTACCACGCTCACGGCAAAACAAATCAGGTAGACCTTGGTGACGTCGCCGGCATGGCGCAGCACCGTGATGATGGCGTAGATAAAGTCGATGGCCGCGGTGACGCCGCCGGCGAGGACCATTAGCAGCGCCAGCGTACGGTAGCGCTCAAAGCTGAGACCGTACATAAAGCTCATGAGGGGAATACCGGGACCTGCCATAAATGCGGCGCACACGCCGGTGATGACCACGATCAGCGCCATAACGGCAACAATAATCAGGTCAAAGCGACGACGCTTGCGAGGATTAGCCCAAATGCTCGACAAGCGCAGGAGCTGCGGTTTATAGACAAATCCAATGCTCAACAGAATAGCCTGCGCCGGAAAGAACAGGGCATTAAAGTACAGCTGATATTTGTATGCCAGCTTGCCTTCCATCACAAACTTGGGCATGCTCTCAATTAGGTTGAACAGGAATAGCGCGCCAAAGAGTGGGGCGCACTGGACAAACAGGTGGCCGACCTCACGCAGGCTTACGCGGCGCGATTTTTCGGTCTCGAGCAGGGCGAGCGGCGCGGTGACCAGCACGAGCGAGGCGATCGCGGCGATGCCCATGGCCATGGCCGCGATGGGCATGCTACGCGTGAGGAACAGCGCCACGCTGAAGACCGCGATGACGCCGACGGAGCGTAGCGTTTGACTCATGCCAGCCAAGTAGAGCTTGTCGGCCTGCTGCAGGCGGCCTTCGTACACGTCGGCGACGCCGTCGATCACCTTGTAGAGGTAGACGCCCAGGCCGATTGTCGCCATATGCGCGTCATAGCCGCGGGCGCTGCTGTACATGAGGCCGCAGCCTAGGGCGAGCGCTCCGCAAAGCCAGCGGTTGAGCTGGTAGGAGGCAAAGGACGTCTTTTCGTCGATGTCTGAGACCTGGAAATTGCGCACGCCGTAGTTGCACGCGATCATGATGAGCGTGCCGGTGACGAAGGCGATGGAGAATTTGCCTGCTTCTTCGGCGCCCACGAGCTGTGTGGACACGATGGTGAGCAGAGGAAACGCCATGCCCCACACGGCGGTGCCCAGGGTATTCCAGAGATAGTCGCGGCGGGTGGCGTGCTCCTCGTATTCCGCTTCCTGCATGGAGAAGCCGCCGCCGTAGATGGCGCCGAGCAGGCGGTTCCACCAAGCGTTGACCATGCGGCGGACGGGGCCGGGCTCCTGATCGCGTTCGCGCCGGCGACGTGTGGCTTGGCTGCTATCGGGTCCGCCGGCGTTGCGCTGACTCAGCTCCTGGATGCGTGCGAGCTCTTCGGCCGTGTGGGAGGCAGGGAAGAGGCCGTTCTCGATGCGGCCGCCCTGGGCCTTCGCGGCGCCGTCTTTCAATGCAGCGGGGTTGGAGATGCCGTTGCGGCGGGCGATGGCGCGGCGAATGCTATCGAGGGGCGTGATGCTCAAAGCGGGGTCCTTTCTATTGCTGCGCTCTAGTATAGTCGCGGTGGTATCCATTCGTGTTTTTGAACAGGTTGTTCAATAATTTCGGCGGCGCCATTCAGTAGTCGGCACTTAGGGACGTTCCTTATGTGCCGGCACTTTGGGAACGTCCCTAAGTGCCGGCATCCGGGGACGCTCCTTGAATGTTGCCTGTTCAAGAGTGTCCCCAATGACTAGTCGTTTAAGAACGTCCCCAATGACTGGGCCGCTTGCCTGCGATTTTTGACCGTTGGGCGGGCTTGCCGCCCTTGCCGCAAAAACGTTTTTGCATATCGGGTACAACGGGCTTTACGTGAGTAAAGTGCGCGCCGCGTCCACGTGCCGCGTTTTTAAAGGAGGCCCCATGCCTGGTGTTACCCCTGCAGAAGTTCTGTCCAATTTTGGCATTACGCTGGTCGAAGACCCCGCTGAGAACCAGCCCCGCCTGCTGGTTGACCTGCCGGCAGCCGAGCTCGTCGAGCATGCCATCCGCCGCAACGAAGGCCGCATGGCATCCAACGGCGCGCTGGTGATCGAGACGGGGGAGCGTACCGGACGTTCGCCCAACGACCGCTTTATCGTTGACACCCCCGATGTCCACGACAAGATTGCCTGGGGCGCCGTCAACCGCCCGCTGTCCGTCGAAAGCTATGAGGTCATCAAAGCCGGCATCGTCGACTATCTCAACGAGCGCGATGTGTTCGTCACCCGCGGCATGGCCGGCGCCGACCGCAACCATACGCGCCGCCTGCTCGTCGCCTGCGAGCGTGCCAGCCAGGCGCTCTTCATTAAGCAGATGCTCGCCCGCCCGCTCGCCCGCGAAATCGCGCGCACCGGCGAGCCGGACTTCTGCGTGCTCGCCGCGCCGGGCTACCAATGCGACCCTGCCATCAAGGGCCTCAACTCCAGCGCCGCCGTGGTCATCAACTTCCAGGAGCGCGTGATTTTGGTCGCGGGTACCGGCTACTCCGGCGAGATCAAAAAGTCCATCTTCAGCGTTATGAATTACCTGCTGCCCGTCGAGGACGACGTGCTGCCCATGCACTGCTCGGCCAGCATGGATCCCGTCACGCACGAGACCGCCGTGTTCTTTGGCCTGTCCGGCACCGGCAAGACCACGCTTTCGGCCAATCCCATGCGCCTGCTGATCGGCGACGACGAGCACGGTTGGTCCGACATGGGTATCTTCAACATTGAGGGTGGCTGCTACGCAAAATGCGAGGGCCTGGACGCCTTCCACGAGCCCGAGATCTTCAACGCCGTCCGTTTTGGCGCCATTTGCGAAAACGTGGTGCTCGACGAGAACCGCAAGCCCAACTATGACGACATCTCGATCACGCACAACACGCGCGTGGCCTATCCCGTGGAGCACATTCCTAACGCGTGGACTAAGGGCATGGGCACCACTCCGAGTGTCGTGCTGTTCCTGACTTGCGACGCTTTTGGCGTGCTGCCGCCCATCTCACGCCTGACGGCCGATGCCGCCATGTACCACTTTGTGACGGGCTTTACGGCTAAGATTCCCGGCACCGAGGTCGGCGTCACCGAGCCCACGCCCACGTTCTCTTCGCTGTTCGGCGAGCCGTTTATGCCGCTCGACCCCATGGTTTACGCCAAGATGCTTGGCGAGCGCATTGCCGACGGCCGCACGCGCGTGTACCTGGTCAACACCGGCTGGATTGGCGGCGGCTACGGCGTGGGCCATCGCATCGAGCTGGCCTACACGCGCTCGCTGGTCGCGCGCGCCCTCGACGGCACCATCGAGGACAGCGAGTTCGTGCACGACGACATCTTTAACGTCGACATTCCCACGACGTGCCACGGCGTGCCCGATGGCATCCTGGTGCCGCGCCAATACTGGCAGAGCACCGCGCGCTATGACGAGGCCGCGCACAACCTGGCGGTGATGTTCGAGGAGAACTTCGAGAAGAAGTACTCGCACCTGCCCGAGTCCGTCAAAGCCGCCGGTCCGCACGCTCAAGTACACGCCGACGCCCGTCATCGCGGCCGCGGCCTGCTGGGACTCCGCCACTAGCTTCGCCGTGAGTCCATATCCACCACAAAGGGGACAGGCACCTTTGTGGTGGTTTTGCTCGCGTGGATGACTCGGGTTACAATACGCCTGACATATCGTCCCCTTCTCCGGATGGGGACAGCGCAAGCGTTCTTGTGACGGCACCGTAGGACTTTGAAGGTGGCCGTTGTAAGGGCGCTTTTTGTTTAGGCGCCCTCACTCGGGCGCGCACAATGAAGGGAGAGCGTATGAAGAGCTTTATTGCCGAGGATTCATTCTGGGAGCTGTTTCCGCAGGCAGCGGTCGGTGTTGTGGTCGTGGAGGGCATGAAGCCCACGGCTCAGATTCCTCAAGAGGACGTGGATGCGATTGCGGCGTTGCTCGACCGCGCCAATATCGATGCGGAGCGTCATCTGACCAGCGACACTATCAGCGAGAACGCACCGGTCAAGGCATGGCGCGAGGCCTATCGTCTGTTCAAGACCAAGAAAGGCGCGCGCTGCTCGATCGAGAACTTGCTCAAACGCGTGCTCAAAGGCAAGCCGGTGGGCCACATTACGCCCGCGGTGGATATTTACAACACGGTGTCGCTGACCTACGCGCTGCCCGTGGGAGGCGAGGATCTGCATGCGATCGAGGGGGACCTTCGCCTGAAGGTGACCGACGGTGGCGATGCGTTCTTGCCGCTTGGCGAGGAGGCGGACGATCCGACGCTGCCCGGCGAGCTCGCCTACATCGACGATGCGGGCGCTGTGTGCCGCTGCTGGAACTGGCGCGACGGCGTTCGCACGGCGCTGTCCGATGATTCGGCCGATGCGTTCCTGGCGATTGAGTGCGTGGAGCCCGAGCGGATGGGGGATTGCCAGGCTGCGATCGATCGCTTAGCCGAGCTGCTTGAGCGCTATCTGGGAGCGACGGTTGTCATTAAGACGCTTGTGACCCGCGACAATCCTTGCGTGGAACTGTAGCGGCGCCTAGAACCTATTGATGCCCCAAACCACCACAAAGGTGCCTGTCCCCTTTGTGGTGGTTTTTATGTTGATGGGTTAACAAATGGGGTATTTGGGTACGGGTGTCGCCTTATGCGACTAAGATGTTTACCCGTTAGCATTATGCAAGCGAAAGGCGGTCGTCTCCCATGCAGCAGAGCGACGAGACACGTTTCGAGGACTTTGTCGGACTGATCAGCGGACTCTACAAGGAGATCCAGCGCATTAAGACGTCTGAGGGCGCTAGGCTGGGTCTCAAGGGCTCCGACGTTATGTGCCTGTACTATCTTGAGCGCAGCAAGGATGGCCTGACTGGCGCCGACCTGGCTCGCATGGCAGGCGTGACCCGCGCCGCCGTCTCGCGTACGCTCGCGCATCTGGAGGAGGGTGGCTACGTCGAGGTCGATGATTCGGGCGATGCCGCCGTTAAGTATCGTGCTCCGGTGCGCCTGACCGCTCTGGGCGGCGAGAGCATGAGCGAGGCGGACCGCATCATTCGCGAGGTGCTCGATACCACCGGTAAGGCTATGGGTGTGGAGCAGCGCGAGCAGATGTATGCGTCGCTGCGCACGATTCTCAACACCCTGCGCGAGATCTAAGGCCGCCAAGGCATTTGCTACCCATTAACAACTGCATCGTCCCGTTTTAAGCGCGTATACCGTGCCGGGGCATTGTTGTCAAAATTCCCTGCGCGGGACCTGCGCAAGAAAGGATTCGTTATGTCCGTCCGCATTATTACCGATTCCGCAAGCGATTTGTCTCCGGCGGAACACCCGGCGCTGGCTGTTTTGCCGCTGTCCGTCACCTTTGGCACCGATGTGTACATGGATGGCGTCGACATCGATCACCAGCGCTTTTACGAGATGCTCGTGGAGCGCGATGAGCTGCCCAAGACCGGCCAGGTCAACCCGTACGCGTTTTCGCAGGCTATTGCCGAGGCGCGTGAGGCCGGCGATGAGGCTGTGATTATTACCGTGGGCGCTAAGCTATCAGGCACCAACCAGAGTGCCCGTACCGCACTTGCCGAGGCACCAGGTGGCGACGTGTTCGTGGTAGACAGCAACAATGTCACCCTCGGCGAGCGCGTCCTGGTCGAGTACGCGCTGCGCTTGGTGGACGAGGGCCGTAGTGCGGCCCAGATCGCGGCGGCCGTCGAGGCCGTGCGTGACCGCGTGGCCGTCATCGGCCTGCTCGAGACGCTGGAGTACCTGGTTCGCGGCGGTCGTCTATCTGCTGCGGCCGGCGCCGTGGGCACGCTGCTCAACGTGAAGCCCGTGGTGGCTGTCGAGGACGGCCTTATCGTGCAGCTGGGCAAGGCGCGCGGTTCCAAGAACGGCCGCAACCTGCTGAACCAAAAGGTCGAAAAGTCAGGCGGCATCGACTTTTCCATGCCGCTGGCGCTGGGCTATACGGGCCTTTCGGATGCGGTGCTCAAGAAGTATGTCGAGGACAGCGCGGCACTGTGGGCTGGCCACACCGAGGGCGAGTTGCCCGTTCACACCATCGGCGCCACCATCGGCACCCACGTAGGCCCCGGCGCCGTCGCCGTAGCCTTCTTCCAGCCCGCCAACTAACCGACCTGCCATAAACCACCACAAAGGGGACAGGCACCTTTGTGGTGGTTTATGCTTTTCCGGGTGGAAGGGAGCGAGCAATGGCGTCTGAGGGCTTTTTTGAACGGGTGTACGAGGTGGTCGAGCAGATCCCCGAGGGGATGGTCGCCACGTATGGCCAGGTGGCGCTGCTTGCCGGTCGTCCACGAAGTGCGCGGTACGTGGGGTATGCCCTGCATAGTAATCCGCGCCCCGGCCAGATTCCCTGCCATCGTGTGGTGTTTGCCGACGGTCGCATTTGCGAGGGCTTCGCTTTTGGCGGTCCCGATGCTCAACGTGAGCTTTTGCTAGGGGAGGGTGTGGCGTTTAAGGACGACATGCACGTCGACTTGGCCGCCTGTCGCTGGCCTGCCGGGCTCTAGCGGTTCTGCCGTGGCGAAAACCACCACAAAGGCGCCTGTCCCCTTTGTGGTGGTTTTACGCTGTAGGTTTACCAGAGCTAACTTATGGAGAAGGTGTGTTGGCGTACTTTGCCGTCAGAAAGTAAACCACGGTGAACTATATTGGTTTCAGCAACGGAGCAGGCAATAGGCGATGAAAAAGCCTGCCCTGTTGAGTTTGATTCGCATTCCTCCCCTCTGTGCGATTCAACGGTGTACTTCGGGAACAGGCCCGCTGGCAACTAGCTGCCGGCGGGCCTGTTCCTGTTTGTCGAGGGGGTGCGATGGACGGAGCCGAAGCGGTCCGGCTCCAAAAAAGGCGGACGCCGTAGCGCCCGCCCTAAAGCAATCGAAAGCTCAAGCCAGCAGATCGGTCTAGTACACCATGCCCATGGCGTCCTGAACCTCTGCCAGGGTCTGATCGGCGATCTCGTTGGCGCGACGGTTGCCCTCGTGCAGCACGTCCTTCACGTAATCCAGATCGTTCTCGTAGCGCTGGCGACGCTCGCGGATAGGTGCGAAGTACTCGTTGACGGCCTCGGTCACGTACTTCTTGAGCTGGCCGGAGCCGCCCATGCCAATCTCCTCGGCAATTTCGACCTCGGAGCGACCGGTGCAGATGGCGGCCGTCGAAAGCAAACCGGACACGCCGGGGCGGTTCTCGGGATCGAACGTGATCATGCGCTCAGAGTCGGTCTGGCTCTTCTTGATGCGCTTGGCCGTCTCCTCAGCGGTCATCGAGATGTTGATGGCGTTGCCGTAGCTCTTGCTCATCTTGCGACCGTCAAGTCCGGGCAGTAGCGGGGTCTCGGACAGCAGCGCCTCGACCTCGGGGAACACCTTGCCGTAGCGGTTGTTAAAGCGGCGGGCGATGGTGCGGGTGAGCTCGATGTGCGGCAGCTGGTCGCGACCGACCGGCACGACGTTGCCCTTGCAGAACAGAATGTCGCAGGCCTGGTGCACCGGGTAGGTGAGCAGAAGGCCGGTAAGCTCGTGGCCCGAGGCCTCCATCTCGGCCTTGACCGTGGGATTGCGCGCCAGCTCGGCCTCGGAGACCAGCGACAGGAACGGCAGCATGAGCTGGTTGGCGGCGGGCACGGCGGAGTGAGCGTAGATCATGGTCTTGTCGGGGTCGATACCGCAGGCAAGGTAGTCCATGACCATGTTGTACACGTTGTCCTGGATGTGCTCGGTGGTGTCGCGGTCGGTGATGACCTGGTAGTCGGCGATGAGTACGTTGGTCCTGGCGCCCATGTTCTGCAGCTCCACGCGGCCCTTGAGGGTGCCAAAGTAGTGACCCAGGTGCAGACGGCCGGTGGGGCGGTCGCCGGTAAGCATGGTGAACTTCTCGGGCGTATTGGCCAGGCCCTCGCGAATGGCGTTGCTCTTTTGCAGCGCGACTTCGTAGCTGTTCTCGTTTGGCATGATTGCTCCTAACGTATGTTCATGGGTCAAGATGATAACGCGTTTATTGGAGGGGCGGGACGTAAGTAGGCGAGGGGCGGGAGAGGGGTGGCTTGTGCGGTGGGTGCGGCGCGGCCGCGCTTGGCCAACGGTGCCTTGGCACATCCTTGGCAGCTTGCCCTAGAGCTTGTGGTGGCGCTCTTCTTTGCGCTCCTCGGCTGCCTGCTCCTCCTGCTTAAAAGCGGGGTCGTCGGGGGTGACGAGCTCGTCCTCGTGCGTGCGCTTGTTGTAATGGTGGCGCAGCACGGGCTCAAACAGATGCAGATGCTTGGCAAAGGCCGCCGAGCCAATGGCGAGCACGGTAAAGATGAGCACACGCATGGGCACCTCGACCTGGTTAATCGCGGCGGCGCCGGCCGAAAGCATGATGCACCAGGCATAGATGAGCAGCACGGCCTGTTTTTGGTTGTAGCCTTCTTGGATCAGGCGGTGGTGGATGTGGCCCTTGTCGGCCTGCCCGATGCTAATGTGGGCGCGCTTGCGGCGCACGATGGCGCTAAACGTGTCGATGATAGGCACGCCGGCAACGATGAGCGGGATGATAAGCGAGGTGAGTGCGGCGGTGCGGCTCACGTTGAGCAGCGAGATGGAGCCCAGCGCAAAGCCCAGAAGCAGCGACCCCGAGTCGCCCAAGAAGATGCTTGCGGGGTTGAAGTTGTAGCGCAAAAAGGCCAGACAGGCGCCAAAGAGCGCAATGGAGAGCGCGGCGGCGTCGATGCGGCCCGAGAGAACGGCCATCGAAAACATGGTGAACGAGGCGATGCCGCAGATGCCCGTGGCCAAGCCGTCGAGGCCGTCGATGAGGTTAATGATGTTGGTGAATGCCACCAGATAGATTACGGTGATGGGGTAGGCGAGCCATCCGAGCATGATCTCGCCGGGAGCAAACGGGTTGACGATGACGCCGATTTTTAGGCCGCCCATGCAGGCGATAAGCGCGGCGAGGACCTGTCCGGCCAGCTTTTGCTTGGGCGTGAGCTGGAAGACGTCGTCGATAGCGCCGGTCGCAAAGATGACGGTAAAGGAGAGCGCCAGCATGGGATAGCTAATGTGAAGGCGCGGGTGCGGCACCAGGACGGGTGGCCAGCCTAGGTACCAGGTGCCTAGGATTTGCACAGTGCAGGCGACGACCAGGCCCAAAAACACCGCCGTTCCGCCCAAACGCGGGATGGGCTTGGTGTTGATGCGGCGCTTAGAAGGATAGTCGACGGCATCGAGCTTAATTGCCAAGCGCTTGACCAGGGGCACCGCGAGGAAGGTCGTGATAAAGGCCGCCGCTGCCACGCATAGGTACGGTATGTAGCTCGGGGATGAAGCCATGAATCTAAAAACCGCCAAGCGTCGAAGGAAAAGGTCAGAAGAACGCCATGCGCAAAGGGCATAGCCGAACCATAATACTCGACCAAGGGGGGTACATGGAATTGCACGCAGCGATAATCACGCGCTTACCAGATATTGGGATGTTGTCGATGGCTTGTCGGGATGCCGGCGGGGATCCATATGGACTGTAATGGTGATTTTCGGCAAAAGAAAACCACCCCCCACGTTACGAAAATGAACCCACCTAAAACAGGTGGGTGCCCTCATCGACTGTTCCAGCGTCCTTAACAACGAAGGATACCTGTACTAGGTACGACTGTGTGGGCTCCCTAAATAAACGCGACGGTTCACCCAGTTGCTCCGCGGGGGGCGGAATACCTACATCATAAAGCGGCACTTTATCGATTCCAGTCTTGACATTACAAAAATCGTGTCGGACGATTACGGCGCCTTGGGCTCGAGCCGTCTGTGGGGTTGATCCCTTTACGTTTGAGCTGCTGAATCGTTGTTTTGGAGCATGGTTTTATGCCGACGTCGTTGACCGAACTTTTTTCGCCCGCCTGCCATTTGTGTCCGCGCCGTTGCGGTGCGGCGCGCGATGAGGGCGCGCACGGCGTCTGCGGTGCTAACGACACGCTCAAGGTGGCCCGCGCCGCGCTTCATATGTGGGAGGAGCCGCCTATCTCGGGCGAGGCCGGTTCGGGCACGATCTTCTTTAGCGGCTGCTCGCTCAAATGTATCTACTGCCAGAACCACGAGATCTCGACCGGCAATTTTGGCCTTGAGATTTCGCCTGAGCGCCTGGTCGAGATTATGCTGGAACTGCAGGACCAGGGTGCCAACAACATCAATTTGGTGACGGCGACGCACTATGCGCACCTGTTGCCGGCTGCGATTGCCGCGGCACGGGCGCGCGGACTGGTTATCCCAATCGTCTACAACACGAGTGGTTACGAGCGCGCGAGTGCCGTGGCGGCGCTGGGCGACCTGGTCGATGTGTGGCTCACCGACTTTAAATATGCCGATGCCGGGCTTGCGCAGTCGCTCTCCCATATAAAGGATTACCCGCGTGTGGCCGTGTCGGGTCTGGCCCAGATGGCGCGCGAGATCGAGCGCCGCGGGGGAGAGTTGGTGGACGAGGACGGGCTTATGAAGCGTGGCATGATCGTGCGTCACCTGGTGCTTCCGGGGCATTCAGACGATTCGTGTCGCGTGCTGGACCTGGTGTGGCAGACGGTGGGCGACGTGCCGATCTCAGTTATGAACCAGTACACGCCCAATGCGCTCATGCGCGAGCAGGGCGGCGAGTTGGCGCGCGCTGTGACGCGTGAGGAGTACGAGCAGGTGCTCGACCATGCCGACGACCTGGGTTTTACGACGATGTTCTGGCAAGAGGGCGGCGCGGTAGACGAGAGCTTCACCCCGGCCTTCGACACGACCGGTGTTCTTACCAGCGCAAAGTAGTGCGTTCGTCGATGATTTTTCTGGGACGGGGATAAAAAATCATCGGGAGTAGTGCCTGCTCGAAAAGTAGTCAAATAAGCCCCGTCCTAAAAAGACTGGGTATTGGGCGTTGACAGTTGGCGAGCCGTAGGTAAAATATCGACTTGTCCTGGGGACGTAGCTCAGTTGGGAGAGCGCTGCCGTCGCATGGCAGAGGCCGAGGGTTCGACTCCCTTCGTCTCCACCCTTGGATTTGATAAGCCGCTGACATTGTGTCGGCGGCTTTTTTTAAAAGAAAGGGCTATACCATGGCCGAGCTTGAGTCCCAACCATTGTCCGACGAGGAGCGCGCTGAGTTGGAAGAGCTCCGCGCTGAGAAGGCTCGCCGCGAGGCTCGGGAAGAGGCCCGTCGCGAGCGTGAGGAGCTGGCTGCCCTGCGCGCCGAGCGTGCGAAGGCCGAGGAGGTCGCCTTGAACGCCGCATCCGAGCGCAAGCCCGCGCCCGCACCCAAGCCCGCTGCTGCGAAGCCTGCACCTGCCGCGCCCAAACCTCAGCCTAAAAAGGCCGCTCGTCCCAAGTCCGTCGAGCCCAAGCCGAGCCGTGACGAGATGACCTTTGCCCAGCGCATGGTTACCTCCAAGGAACCTACGGGCGAGAACGAGATTCCTGGCATGGCGCCGGCTCAAAAAATCATCATTGTCCTTGCCCTCATCGCGTTTGTCATCTTTATGGGCTACACGATCCTGACCAGCATGGGCCTGCTCTAACCGATTTGCATCGGGCTCCATGCCCGCACGTCCGCCTCGCCCAACCCTCAACCTCTGCACAACACATCCGAAAGGTCGCCCCATGGCTTTGACCGATATCTCTCATCCCACCGACATCGCAATGCTCACCGATCTGTACGAACTCACTATGGCCCAGGGCCTGTGGGAGAGCGGCAAGGCCAATGAGCAGGGTTGTTTTACCGCGTTTTACCGCGACCATCCCTTTGGCAGCGCCTATGCCGTCATGTGCGGCACCGCCGAGCTGCCCGAGCTAGTCGAGAATCTGCGCTTTACGCCCGAGGATATCGACTACCTCGCATCGCTTGAGGCCCCGGCCGGCGGCGCGATGTTCAAGTCCGCATTCCTCGACTACCTGCGCGATTTTCGTGCGCATGTAAATATCGACGCCGTCCCCGAGGGCGAGCTCGTCTTTCCACGCGAGCCCATGGTGCGCGTCACCGGTCCTGCGCTCGAGTGCCAGCTGCTCGAGACGGCGCTGCTCAACATCGTCGGGTTCCAGACACTTGTCGCCACCAAGACGGCGCGCGTGGTGCTGGCGGCGGACGGCCGTCCCGTGGCCGAGTTTGGCCTGCGCCGAGCCCAGGGTCCCGATGGCGGCCTGGCCGTTGCGCGCGCGAGCTACGTCGCCGGCTGCTCCTCTACGTCCAATGTGCTCGCCGGCCGCCGCTACGGTATTCCCGTCTTTGGCACGCATGCGCACAGCTGGGTGATGAGCTTCGATTCCGAGCTCGAGGCCTTCCGCGCCTTTGCCAAGTCGAGCCCCAAGAACTGCACGCTGCTCATCGACACCTACGATGTGCGCGAGGGCTGCGAGCATGCCATTACGGTTGCCAAGGAGATGGAGGCGGCGGGCGAGCGTCTGTCGGCTATTCGCATTGACTCGGGCGACCTCGCCAAGCTCTCCAAGTATGTCCGCGGTCGTTTCGATGCCGAGGGCCTGCCCTATGTGGGGATCTCGGTTTCTAACGATCTGGATGAGTACACGATTCAGTCGCTGCTCGACCAGGGCGCGCCCATCGATAGCTTTGGCGTGGGCACCAAGCTCGCGACCTGCTACGACCAGCCGGCGCTGGGCGGCGTGTACAAGCTTTCCGCCCGCCGTGCGAGCGAGGCCGACCCGTGGACGCCGGTGGTCAAGCTCTCCGAGCAGCCCTACAAGCGCACGATCCCGGGCGTGCAGCGCGTGCGCCGTTATTACGACGGCTTTGGCGGCCCGGTCTGCGACATGATCTACGACGAGGACCATCTGGTGGGGGAGGGCGCCGCGCGCGGCAATACCCTCGTGGCCGTGAATGATGCCGCCCTGGTGACCGACGTGTCGGAGCTTGAGTATCGCGAGCTGCTGGTGCCGATCGTGCGCGATGGCAGCGCAGTGGCTCCGCGTGAGAGCATCCAGGACGCGCGCGAGCGCTGTGTTTGGGCGCTCGATCATCTGGACGCAGCTTTCAAGCGCTTCCTGTACCCGCAGACCTATGTGGTGGGCATGGAGCAGGGCCTGGCTCAGGTGCGCGACGAGCTCGTGCGCAAGAACATGGCCGCGGCCTCGGCTTTCCCCTGGGCAAAATGATCAGCATGCGACGGAAGATAACGGATCATTTTCTCGCTTGCCCGTTCGCCCGTTCGCTGAACAGTTGATTGGTTTGACGTATGACGACTTCTTATAAAACGATGGTGGTAAAGATCGGTTCGTCCACGGTGGTGGGCGCCGATGGCAAGGTCAACCGCGCCTTTATCGGCGGACTTGCCGATCAAGCCGCAGCGCTGCGCAAGCTCGGCTGGCGTCTGGTCGTGGTGAGCTCGGGCGCTATCGCCTGTGGCTATCCCGTGTTGGGCTTCGACCGCAAGCCGGTCGGCGACCTTCCGAGCCTGCAGGCCTGCGCCTCGGCTGGTCAGTGCATCATCTCGTCGGCCTACGACGAGGAGTTCCATGCGCGCGACCTGCTCACCTCGCTCGTGCTGCTTACGCGTCACGACACGGCGCGTCGCACGTCCTACCTGCACGCCCGCGACGCCCTGCTGCGTCTGGTGGAGCTGGGCGTGGTGCCGGTCGTCAACGAGAACGACACCGTTACCGTCGACGAGATCAAGTTTGGCGACAACGACACGCTGGCGGCGCTCGTGAGCTGCCTGGTTTCCGCCGACCTGTGCGTGACGCTGTCCGATATCGACGGCCTCTACACCGCCAATCCGCACGAGGATCCGACGGCCGAGTTTGTCCCGGTCGTGCATAAGATCGATGCCAAGATCATTGCCTCGGCGGGTGATTCTTCGACCTCGGTGGGTACGGGCGGCATGATCACTAAGATTCGCGCGAGCCGCATCCTGATGACGGCGGGCATTCAGAGCGTGATTTGCTCGGGCGAGGAGCCCGATGCCCTCGTGCGTCTCGCCCGCGGCGAGAGCGTAGGAACCCTGTTCGATCCGCCGGCGGAGCGCCTGGACATCGCACCCCGCAAACTGTGGATCGCGCTGGGCGACAAGGCCCACGGCTCGGTGACGGTTGATGACGGTGCTGCGAAGGCGCTGGTCAGCCGTGGCTCTTCCCTGCTTGCGGTGGGTATTCGCGAGGTCGATGGCCAGTTTGCCGAGGGCGATGTGCTCGATGTGTGCGATCCGAGCGGTATGGTCGTCGCCCGCGGTATCGCCGAGGCCGATTCGGACGTGCTGGAGCTTGCAGCCGGCCGTCGCCAGGACCAGATCGCCAGCAACCGCCTGCTCGCTAACCTGGCCGAGAAGCCGGCGATACACAGGGATAACCTAATCGTCTTCGCTTAACCAATTGACGCTGCAAACGCCCCTAAGCGGCAATCTGACGTTCAATCGTCGGGCATGACCAAAAGGTCAATGCCCTCCTCTTTCACGTCACCTTGCTCGCTTAGGGGCGTTTTCGCTTTCCGTCCTCTTTCTGCAATGACTTCATTAACCTGGTACTTGGGGACGTTCCTTTTGTGCCGGCAGGTGGGGACACTCCTTTGCTAGAAGATCCGGCGCAGGTCTCCGCGGTTGAGGGCTTCGTCGAAGAGGTGCTTGAACACCACGCTGCCGTGCAGACCGTCGTGCTCGAACTCGTTGGTCACCCAGGCATGCGAGTCGCCCACGCGGCTGAGCGTATCGAGCTGCAAGCCCGAATCGACGTACATGTCGTCGAAATACACCGCGGCCTGGAGCGGCACCTCGTTGCACGCCAGTCGCTGCGGGTCGTAGATCTTGTCCCAGCTGGTGTCTTCCATCAGCAGGTCCATGGCGGGTTTGAAGGGCTTGAGCTCGGGCATCTGCTCGAACATCCACGGGAACATTGCCTCGCCGGTAAACATGAGCGGGCGCGCGAGGGTGTCGAACTCGGCGCGGTGTGCCTTCTCTTCGGCCGCGGCCCAACCAATGGGCATAGTGTCGCCGTCGGCGTAGATGAACTCCTGCAGTGTCCAGTACAGCGGGTTTGTACGCGTGTTGGTGCGCTCGAAGGCGCGCATCAAAAAGCTGTCAGATACCGAGGCGCCGCAGGCCAGCGTGCCGTCGCCGTCGGCAAAAGCGTGATCGACAATCCAATGCATGCGCTCAAAGCTCGGCTTCATACCAAAGTCGCTGCCCATGAGCTGTAGGCGCTCGACCGTCATCGGTGAGCCGTCGGGCAGCACGGGCTTCTGGGCCTCGAGCGCATCGGCCAGTGCCGCCACGCGCTCGACGTCGGCGGGGTAGCGGTCGTAATACTGCTGAGTCTTGGCCGCCATGCGCGGGAAGGTGTGCGCGTAGACCTCGCTTGCGCTCGCTGGCACATGTGGAATGCCGCCGCAGGTAAAGCTCGCCGCCACGCCTTCGGGGAAGAGCGACAGATAGCTCAACGTCAAAAAGCCGCCGTAGCTCTGCCCGAGTGTGACCCAGGGCTTGCCGCCAAAGCCCACCAGGCGCAGGTACTCAAAATCGCGCACGATGGAGCTGGCGAGGTGGCGCTTGAGGAAGTCAGCCTGCGAGCGTGCGGCATCGGAGCCGGCCGCCGTCGCGCGCTCGCCCAGTGCGGCAATCGTGCGCCCGTCCACGCAGCAACTGCGTCCGGTGCCGCGCTGGTCGGGAAGGACCACGCGGAAGTGCTTGACGGCCTCCTCGATCCAGCCGTCGCTTGTGGGCGACAGCGGACGCGGGCTCTCGCCGCCGGGGCCGCCCTGCAAAAACAGGAGCAGCGGCAGATCGTCGTTGATGCGGTCGGGCGCGCAAACCACGCGGTAGAAGAGCTTGATGCTCTCGGGCGCGCCGGCGATTGGTGCCGGCATGGCGCCGCGGCGCATGGTGCTGCCGACGGCCAGGAGCATCGGCTCCAGGCCGCGCCAGTCAAGGGGGACGTCGATGCTGTGGTCCTCGACGTAAAGGCCGGGGACGTGGTACGAAGTGATGAGGGCCATGTGAGTCTTCCGTTCGTTGCGGTGTTTCGGGTTGACCAATTCTACCGCCGCGGGCGAGGCCATGCGCAAATCGGCTACCATTGTTGCAAACTTCTAGGAGAAAGGGCCGCCCATGTCGGTCGATATAGCCACGTATGTCCACGATCTTGCCGTTGCCGCCAAGGCAGCGTCGGCCTCGCTTGCCACGGCGAGCGATGAGCAGCGCCAGGAGGCCGTGCGCGCCATGGCCGCAGCACTGCGCAACGGTGTCGACTCCATCGTCGCCGCCAACGAGCTCGACATGTCCGCCGCGCGCGATGCGGGTACCTCGGCCGGACTGCTCGATCGCCTGCTGCTGACGCCTGAGCGCGTCGAGGGCATGGCCGCCGGCCTGGAAAAGCTCGCCGAGCTGCCCGATCCCGTGGGCCGCGTGCTCGACCACCGCGTGCTTGCAAGCGGCGTGGACCTGACCCGTGTGAGTGTTCCGCTGGGCCTGGTCGCTATGGTCTACGAGGCGCGCCCCAACGTGACGGCCGACGCCGCAGGCATCTGCATCCGTACCGGCAACGCCTGTATTCTGCGCGGCGGCTCGCTGGCCTATCACTCGTGTGCCATGATCGCCGAGCTGCTGGCCGATGCGCTCGAGGCCAAGGGCTTCCCGCGCGAGGCCGTGTCGATGATCGAGTCCACCGACCGCGAGGCCACTGGCGAGTTCATGAAGCTCCGCGGCATTGTCGACGTACTCATTCCGCGCGGCGGTGCAGGCCTGATCCAGCGCTGCGTGCGCGAGTCGCTTGTGCCGGTGATTGAGACGGGCACGGGCAACTGCCACATCTACGTGCATGAATCCGCCGACTTTGATAAGGCGCTCAACATTATCGTTAATGCCAAGACCCAGCGCGTAGGCGTGTGCAATGCCGCCGAGTCGCTGCTGGTCGACCATGCTGTGGCCGATGCGTTTTTGCCTGCGGTCGTTGCCGTGCTGCACGATCACGGCGTGCTCATTCACGGCGACGAGGCCACGTGCGCCGCGTGCGCCGACGCCGGCTTTGTGGAGGGCGATGACTACGTCGCCGCGACTGAGGAGGACTGGGGTCGCGAGTACCTGGCGCTCGAGATGAGCGTGAAGGTCGTGGCAAACGAGGACCAGGCCATCGCACACATCAATCGCTACGGCACGATGCACTCCGAGGCCATCGTTGCCGAGGACACGGACGCTTGCGAGCGCTTCCTGGATGCGGTCGATGCCTCGGCCGTGTACGCCAACGCCAGCACGCGCTTCACTGACGGCGGCGAGTTTGGCCTGGGCGCCGAGATTGGCATCTCGACCCAAAAGCTCCACGCCCGTGGCCCCTTTGCCGCCGAGGCCCTCACTACCTACAAATACAAGCTCCGAGGCACCGGCCAGGTCCGCCCCTAACGACCGCGCAAGAAAAACCGCCACAAAGGTGCCTGTCCCCTTTGTGGCGGTTTTAGCTGGCGCGGGCGGTTAGGCCTGGAAGGTATCGCGATCGGGCGCGAAGGACTGCATGGCCGCGATGGTGCGGTCAAAGAGCTCGGGGAGCTCCCAGCCGAGCATCTCGGCGCCCTGCGAAATCACGTCGCGCGAGCAGCCGGCGGCAAAGCGTTTGTCCTTGAACTTCTTCTTGAGCGACTTAGTCGTAAAGTCCATAACGCTCTTGCTCGGGCGCATGATGACGGCAGCGCCGATCAGGCCGGTGAGCTCATCGCAGGCAAACAGGATCTTTTCCATCTGCAGCTCGGGCTTGGGTAGTGAGGTGTTGAAGTCCGACGTGTGCGTCTGGATGGCGCGAATGAGCTCGGGAGACGCACCTTCGCCCTCAAGAATCTCGGCAGCATAGATGGTGTGGTTAATGGGGTCGTCCTCATGCTCCTCCCAATCCAGGTCGTGCAGCAGACCGACGATGCCCCAAAACTCCTCGTTCTCGGGGTCGAACTCGCGCGCAAAGTAGCGCATAGTGCCCTCGACTGTCTCGCCATGGGTGATGTGGAACGGGTCCTTGTTGTGCTCGTTGAGCAGTTCGAACGCGCGGTCGCGGGTGATTCCGGCGGTAAGCGGCTCTGCCATAGGAGACTCCTTGTGCTCGTGGGTATCGATAAGAATGAATACTACTAGAACAAGAAAACCACCACAAAGGTGCCTGTCCCCTTTGTGGTGGTTTTTGGCGCGGATGGGTTAGTTGAGGGCGGCTTGGGCTAGGCGGGCTTCGGCGTCCTCCTCGGTGACGCCCAAGGCCACAGCGAACTCCTCGATGGAGCGGCGTTTGGCCTCCTTGAGTACGCGCATGTAGTAGGAGCTGGGTTTTTTATCAGCTTCCTCGGCCAGGCGAATGCGGTGCATCATGGTTTTTGCCACGCGGACCGTCTCGGGCGCGCCCAGCTTGAGCTGCTGCTTAAAGTGTGTCTCCTCAAGTGAGCTGTTGCGCTCGGTAAAGGTGTCGCACTCCAGCTCGTCATAGTGGCTCAGCAAGTGCTCGGCATCTTGCTGCGAGATGGCGGCGTGCAAACGGTCGGCCTGCGCCACGGGGTACATGAGGATCGTCTGCGCATGTCCCTGCTTGGTCTCGAGCAGCAGCATGGGCTGCGGTGTGTCGTCCCTAAAACCGACGACGGTGCAGACTCCCTGGCCCGGATGAATGACGTGTTGACCGATTGAGAACATGCTACCTCCAACTTATACGAATTTACGTATGTCTAGAATAACACGCTGACGTGCGCAAACCGTTACTTTATGCAGGAAAAGCACACAACTCTGATAGGTAAGAGTATTCGATAACAGACGCAGCTCATTCACACCTTTACGCATTTTCAACGCCTGCATAATCTGCAGGCAGACCGGCATCTTTGAGTGACTCCATACAAGCTGTAGTCATTTTTGTGCATATGCAATATCTATTGGCTTTACCCTGCGACAGTGCCCGTCGCTTGTGATAGAGTGCTACAAACTCTGGCTTTTGCCCTACGAGTGACCAAGAGCTCGGGGGCTTTAACACAAGGAGGATCTATGCCCGAGAAGATTGAAGAGCTGGTACGCGCTGCGCTTGCTGCGGCCCAGGAGGCCGGCGACCTTTCCGCATTTGAACTTGACGATTGCGCTATCGAGCGACCGGCTGACACTTCTCATGGCGAGTGGACCTCTACCATGGCCCTGAAGTCCGCCAAGCTGGCCCACTGCGCCCCGCGCAAGATCGCCGAGGCCATCGTTGCCCATATGCCCGAGGACCCCGCGATCGAGAAGGTCGAGATCGCAGGCCCCGGCTTCATCAACTTCTACCTCTCCGTTGCCGTCAAGAATGCCATCTTTGGCGAGGCTCGCGAGAAGGGTATGGACTTCGCTAAGTCCAACGTCGGTGGTGGCCTGAAGACCCAGGTTGAGTTCGTTTCCGCCAACCCAGTCGGCCCCATGCACATCGGCCACGGCCGCTGGGCCGCGCTGGGCGACTCGCTCTGCCGCGTTATGGACCACGCCGGTTACGACATCCAGCGTGAGTTCTACATCAACGACCACGGCTCTCAGATGAACACCTTCGGCAACTCCATCAGCACGCGCTATATGCAGCTTGCCGACATCATCGCCAAGCAGGGTGTGGATATCGACGAGGCTCACAAGCTGCTGATCGCAGACCGCGACGCCTTTGTTGCCGACGAGAACGACGAGCACCCCGAGACCCATCCGTACCAGGACAACTTTGCCGAGACTCTGGGCAAGGACTCCTACGGCGGCGACTACATCATCGACGAGGCCGCCGAGTTCTGGCGCACCGACGGCGATAAGTGGGTCAACGCCGATCCGCAGAAGCGCATGGAGAGCTTCCGCGAGCGCGGCTATGTAAAGATGGTCGACAACATGCGCGACCTCTGCCACGCCGTCAATTGCGACTTCGATCGTTGGTTCTCCGAGCGCTCGCTGTATGTGAAGGACACCGAGGGCGAGACCGCCGGCACCTCCGCCGTCGACCGCGCTTTTGAGAAGCTCGACAAGATGGGCTACCTCTACACTAAGGACGGCGCCCTGTGGTTCCGCTCCACCGACCTGGGCGATGACAAGGACCGCGTTCTGATCAAGTCCGACGGCGAGTACACCTACTTCGCCTCCGACGTCGCCTATCACTGGGATAAGTTCCAGCGCGTCGACCACGTCATCGACATCTGGGGCGCCGACCACCACGGCTACATCGAGCGCGTCCGCTGCGTCTGCGACGCTCTTGGCTATCCCGGCAAGTTTGAGGTTCTGCTGGGCCAGCTCGTCAACCTGCTGCGTAACGGCAAGCCCGTCCGTATGTCCAAGCGCAAGGGCACCATGGTGACCCTGCAGGAGCTCGTCGACGAGGTCGGCTCCGATGCCGCTCGCTACACGCTCATCTCCAAGAGCTCCAACCAGATGGTCGACTTCGATATCGAGGCCGTTAAGAAGCGCGACAACTCCAACCCGGTGTACTACGTGCAGTACGCTCACGCCCGCGTGTGCTCCATCCTGCGCCGTGCCGCTGACGTTACGCCCGAGCAGGCTGACGAGATGGGCATGAAGGCCGTCGCCGCCAAGGCCATCGGTGAGAACGTCGATTACTCGCTGCTGACCGACCCGACCGAGCTCGCCCTTTCGCGCAAGCTCAACGAGCTCACCGACCTCATCGCCAGCTGCGCTCGCGACCGCGCCCCGTTCCGTCTGACGCACTTTGCTGAGGAACTCGCCGGCGACTTCCACAGCTTCTATGCTGCCTGCCAGGTTCTGCCGAGCGAGGGCCGTCCCGTCGACCCCGAGCTTTCGCGCGCCCGTCTGGCCGCTTGCGACGCCGTCCGCGTGACGCTCGCCCTGGTGCTCACCCTCGTTGGCGTTTCCGCGCCCGAGCAGATGTAATCTGCGAGTCATTTGACCGCGCAAGTTTGGTTTAACTGAGCCTTGAAAGCCCGATCTCCCACGGAGGTCGGGCTTTTTGCAAACGCCGACGTATTGACGAATTTGGAACTGCTGGAAATACGAAACTATGCCGGTTTACTACGATGAAATGAGAAATTCCAACCACGCCGGCTTTTCGCAAAAAAGTGCAAGGCATCTACCTGCGGTTTTAGTTCAACAAGTTTCGGAGTGGTCGCGGTTGAGCGATTCATCGTAGTAAACCGCCATAGTTTTGGCGGAGGCAGTCAGATTTGTGGGTGTTAAACCAAAGATTGTCCCTTTTGACTAGTCGTTTAAGAGCGTTCCCAATGACTAAGTTGCAGGTGGTTGCGGTTGTGTTACACTAACGCTGCGTATATGACGCAATCATCTCGATACAGATCAATGATGTCCGTCGTTTTGAACGGAACTAGACTGTTTAGCCGCCCTGAAGGTTTATGCAGGGAGCATGTGATCACAGGGCTTGAAAAGAAAGTTGAGCAAACACTGTGTCTGATCAACAGCAAGAAAACGAAATAATGACGACGCAAGCCGCTCCCGCTGCACCGGTTGCGTCGGACCAGGTCGCGGCGCCCGCGCATGCCTCGGCTCCTGAGACGCCTAAGGCTGCTTCGACGCCTACGCCTGCAACGGCTGAGAAGGCCGTGCCTGCAACTGGTGAGGAGGCTGTTCCGGCAAAGCCCAAGCGCACGCGCCGCACGGCCAAGCCTGCCACAGACGGCGAGGAGGTCACCAAGCCCAAGCGCCGTACCACGCGCACGACGCGCGCCAAGCGCACCGTTGCAGCTGACTCCTCGGCGCCGATTTCCGATGAGGTCGCGCAGGCACGTGCGTTGGCTCAGATTAGCGAGGCTCAGGTGGTGCGCGCCCGCCGTCGTGCTGCCGAGCGTGAGGCCGCGGCTCTGACCGAGCTTGCAGCTCCGTCTGTGCCCGAGACACCTGCCGCCACCGAGACCCCTGTCGCCGACCAGCCGACCGAGAAGCCGGTACCGCGCACACGCCGTCGCACGGCTGCTAAGGCCGAGCAGGTTGCCGATCAGGTAACCCCCGAGCTCACTGAGGCTTCGGTCCGTTCCGTGGCAGGGGAGGGCACATCGCCTGTTGAGCCCGCTGCGTCTGTCGAGGCCAGCGAAGTTCCCGTTGTCGATCCGGCTTTGCGCCCGCACCGTCGCGGTCGCAAGCCCAAGGCCTTCGTCGAGGCAGAGAAGGCCGCAGCCGCAGCTGCAGCCGCTCGGGATGCTGCGGCGACCGCCGAGTCTGCAACCGCTGCCGATGCACCCGTCCAGGATGCTACGACTTCCGAGGCCGCTCCCGCCGATGTCGAGCTCGCCGATGTCCGTCCCGGTCGCAGCCATCGTACTGCTGCTAAGCGCACGTCCAAGGCCAAGGCTGCCAAGGAGGGTGCGTCCGAGAATTCCGCCGAGACGACCGCCGATGCATCGACTGATGCCGCCGAGCCCCAGGACGTCGAACAGACTGCGTCCGAAAAGCCCAAGCGCGGTCGTAAGAAGTCCGCTAAGGCCAAGGCGCCCGAGCAGCAGGCTGATGCCGAAGCGCAGGTCGATTCCGGCGCCGAGGCCAATGGCGCTGCTGCGGCCAATGGCGACGCCGCTGCAACTGATGGTGCCGCCCCCGCCGAGGTCGAAGACGGCACTCGTCCCAACCGTCGCCAGCACAAGCGCAACGACGAGCGCAACGAGCGCAAGGACGACCGCAACAACGACCGTCGCAACCGTCAGCGCGATCGCAAGCAGCGCAACAAGGAACGTAATGCCGCCCCCACCGAGCCCACGCTTTCGCGCGAGGAACTCGCGGCCATGAAGGTCGCCGAACTGCGCGAGAAGGCCAAGGAGTTCGAGATCGAGACGACCGGCAAGAAGAAGGCCGAGCTCGTCGAGGAAATCTACACCACTGCCGCGAAGGCCGAGGGCTTCCGCGACATCAAGGGCATTCTGCAGATTCGCCCGGACAGCTCCGGCATCATCCACGCCCATGGCTACATGAAGTCCAACGACGACGCCTTCGTGCCCGCCTACCTCATCCGCTCCGCGCGTCTGCGCACGGGCGACGTCATCGAGGGCTCGCTGCGTCCTTCGCGCGGCGGCGACAAGCGCGCCGGCCTCGCCAAAATCACGACCGTCAACGGTCTGGACCCCGAGCAGATTCGCAACCGTCCTAAGTTCGGCGACCTCACCCCGGTCTATCCCAACGAGCCGCTGCGCATGGAGCACGGCAAGGACTCCATTACCGGTCGCGCCATCGACATCGTGTCGCCGATCGGCAAGGGTCAGCGTGGCCTGATCGTGTCCCCGCCCAAGGCCGGCAAGACCACGATCCTCAAGAAGATCTGCCAGTCTATCTCGATTAACAACCCCGAGGTGCACCTCATCTGCCTGCTCGTCGACGAGCGCCCCGAAGAGGTCACCGATATGCAGCGTTCCATCAAGGGCGAGGTTGTGGCGTCGACCTTCGATATGCCCGCCGACAACCACACTCGCGTGGCAGAGCTCGTCATCGAGCGCGCCAAGCGCATCGTGGAGCTGGGCGGCGATGTTGTGGTGGTGCTCGACTCCATCACGCGTCTTGCCCGCGCCTACAACTTGGCGGCGCCCGCCTCAGGCCGCATCCTTTCGGGCGGCGTCGATTCGGCGGCACTGTATCCGCCCAAGCGCTTCCTGGGCGCAGCCCGCAATATCGAGAACGGTGGCTCGCTCACCATCCTGGCCTCTGCCCTCATCGACACCGGTTCCAAGATGGACGAGGTCATCTTTGAGGAGTTCAAGGGCACCGGCAACATGGAGCTCAAGCTCGACCGCGACCTGGCCGACCGCCGCATCTTCCCGGCTATCGACCCCGTTGCCTCCGGTACGCGTAACGAGGACCTGTTGGTCGACGAGCAGATGCGTCCGTTTGTCTTTGGCCTGCGTCGCATTCTTGCCGGCATGAACAACACCGAGCGCGCGGCCGCATCGTTTATCAAGGGTCTTAAGGGCACCAACACCAACCAGGAGTTCCTGGTGCGTTCGGCCAAAAAGCACAGCGACTACGAGCAGACGTTCTAAGTCGTCAACCGCACGCGGCGTTATTGCCGGCGCGATGAAGGGTCGGGGCTTGCGCCTCGGCCCTTTTTATATCGCCACTCGGCGCCAGTTATCGACCATAAGACTGGCAAGCAGCAGGTTTCCCGTTTCAATCCGACATCGTCGCTTGCAATCGACAGGGCGGTTTCGCATAATAGCTTTTAAGCTTCGCGACGGAAAACGCAGATGAAACGAACCATATACCGTTGCTTTGGGGCATAGCCCCGCTTCATCTTCTCTCGCGCAGCCAACTGAATGATGCGATTTGGGTGCTGGAAGATGGGGAGAGCTCATGGCTTCTTCTGATGCAACACAACGAGCAGTCCTTGCCGGACTTTCGTGCGGGATCGGCCTTGCCGCTCCCGTGGTTATGTATGCCGCGACGCTGCCGTTTTCGTCTGTGAACGAGACGGTCGTGGCGGGTGCGGTTCCCTTCGCCGTGGGCGCGGTGGCGGGCGTGGGCATCTATGCCGCCTCGCTGGGTATCTCCGAGTATCGTGCGCAGCGTGAAGAGCGTCTGTTCCAGCCCGATGCCATGGGCGGTGCCGCCAATCTCAATCAGCATCAAAGCGAGTTCAAGACCGCCTCGATTCCAGCTCAGCAGCAGGATGCGACTCCTTACGCTGCGGCTTCTGATTCTCAGGCTCAGGCGGAGCAGTCTACCTCGGCATTCCTTTCCGGCCTGACTGGTGCGTTCCAGCGCCGTCATGCCGATGATGGTGTCCCTACCATCGCTCGAGCCGCAGATGCTATGGACGAGGACGAGGCTTGGTCCATGATCGACAGTATGCTTGACGACGATTCGCCGGTGAGCTGCGACCCTGCACACTCGCGCGACGTCTATCAAGTCGCCATCGACGAGCTCACCAACGGCGGGCAGACCGGCTCCTTCAATCGCGACGACATCGCCGCCGCGGCACGCGCCGTGTCTGGCTCCCAGGCCGCCCCTGCGGGCAGCACGGCGGCTTTCGTGGCACTCGTCGCCAACGCGGCAGCCAATAACGCCTACAGCGCTACCTCGGCGGACGCGAACGCTTCTGCCGACAATTCGTACGTTGATGAAGCCATGGCCGCGGACGAGGAGGCCGTTGCCGCCCGCCGTGCCGCCGAAAGCTCGCTGTGGGGCGCTCCTGCCCAGCAGCAGGCGGCTGAGGCTGCGCCGTACAATGTAAACCTCGCCAGCATGCCTATCATCTCCGGTGCCGCGGATATCGATTTCGATGACCTCGATGAGCCTGCAGCCATCACCGCATCGATTGATGCCCAAGATCGCATCGACACCGGCGACCTTCCGGATGCCTCACTCGAGGTTGATGTCCCCATGGCTGATTACTCGGGCCACGAGGACATGTGGGCCGCCGCCACCGCGATTCTGGATGAGATTGACGAGCCTGCTCCTGTTGCAGCCCCCGCTCCCGTCGCTGCCCCTCAGCCTGCTGCCCCCGCCTATGTCGGCCGTCACAGCGCTGTGTTCCCCGAGGATACTGCCCGTATCTCGCGCGAGAGCATCGAGCGGGCCGAGGCTATTGCCGCCGGCATTATGGAAAACCGTCGTCACGAGCGCGTCAATCAGATCCTCGAGGAGGAGATCGAGCGCCTGCAGTCCTCTACCGCCAAGCGTACGGGCCGTGCCTACCTGAGCGTTATCGAGGGCGGTACCGCCAGCTTCGCGCCGCTCCGCGCGGAGGCATAACTTCTGCATGGTTAAGATCAATCGAAAATGGGCGGTCGTGACCTGCCTGATGGCGCTCTTGATCTGGGGCAATTCGCTGGTTCCCGGCTCGGGGTCGGGCTCGCTGAGCCTAACGGTCATGGAAGCTATCCGCGGTTTCCTGCACGGCGTGGGACTTCCATATGAATGGGTGACCAACTTTGTTGTTCGCAAGTGCGCGCATTTTACCGAGTATATGGTGCTCGGCATCCTGGCAACGCACGCCTTTGATTTTGAGGGCCGGCGCACCTTTGACGTGCTGCTGCCCACGGCGGTGTTCCTGCTGCTGATTCCCTCGATCGACGAGACGATTCAGCTCTTTGTGCCGGGACGCGCTGGCATGATCACCGATGTGATGATCGACTGCTGTGGAGCGGCAACGGGCGTTGTGCTCCGATATCTACTACGATCGCTCATATGTGCCAAAAAGGCCGCCTAGGACGTATGTTTGGTCCTAGGCGGCCTTTTTTATTAGAGGGCTTATATGGGGCGTGGTGGCGTCGTTCCGTAGGTCGGATTTGCCGGGCGCGCCACGCCCTGTGGGTGCGTCTGCTACTGAAGCGCCTGTGCGCCCAGGGCCAGGCAACCCATAATGCCCTGCTTGCCCTCGAGGCTGTTGTTGACGATGTAGTTATCGATGTCGTTGACCTCGGGCGTGACGATATAGCCGTTGAGCATTTCGGCGCACTTCTTGCGCGCGAGCGGCACGATGGGGGTGTGGTCGGCCACGCCGCCGCCGATGATGATCTTTTGCGGCGCGTAGCACAGCGTGTAGGTCATGAGCGCCTGTGCCAGATAGCCGGCGAGCAGGTCCATGGCCTCCGGGTCATCGGCCATGTCTCCAGCGCTCTTGCCATCCCAGCGCTTTTTAACGCCGGGGCCGGCGATGAGGCCCTCTAGGCAGTTGTCGTGGAAGGGGCAGGCGCTGTGCTCGCCAATGGTGTCGCGCGGGTCGCGCGTGACCAGGATGTGGCCGGCCTCGGGATGCATCATGCCGTGTACGAGCTTACCGCCCGAGAGCACGCCGGCGCCCACGCCGGTGCCGATGGTCAGATACACAACGTCAGTGAGGCCCTGGGCGCAACCAAAGGTGACCTCGCCCAGGCAGGCGACGTTGACGTCGGTGTCGTAGCCGCAGGGGATATTGAGCTCGTTTTGGATAGTGCCCAGCAGGTCAAAGTAGCGCCATGCCGTTTTGGGCGTCTCCAGGATCTTGCCGTATTGGGGCGAGGCAGGGTTGACTGCGGTGGGGCCAAAGGCGCCGATGCCCAGCGCGGCGATGCCCTTGTCGGCAAACCATGCATTGACGGCCTCAACGGTCTCCTGCGGGGTCGTGGTCGCGATCTGCTCACGCTCCAGGACCGTACCGTCTGCATAGCCCGTGGCGCAGACCATCTTGGTGCCGCCGGCCTCGAGCGCTCCGATAAGCTGCTGTTCTGCCATAGTATTCCTCTCTCTGGGACGAGTTGCTCCGTGACTAAAGTATAGGGCTCTAAACCATTTAAGAAAGCGCTATAAAAAGAAGCCTCGCAACGTGGCGGGCGGTGCGGGGCTTCTTTAGTTACTTTAGTTGCCGGGCCGTTCTTACCCGCGCGGCTTGATTTTATCACGTAGCGACTTGAGGTTCTCCAGTGCCGCGTTAAGCGTCTCGTCCCGCTTGGCAAAGTGGAAACGAATCAGATGGTTGACGGGCTCGCGGAAGAAGCTCGAGCCGGGCACGGCGCCCACGCCCACCTTGGATGCGAGGTCCTCGCAGAATTCGAGGTCGCTGTCATAGCCAAACTCAGAGATGTCCATCATGACGTAGTAGGCGCCCTGCGGCACGTTATGCTCAAGACCGATGCTATCGAGCCCCTGGCAGAACAGGTCGCGTTTGGCGGTGTAGAGGTCGAGGACCTCATCGTAATAGCTGTCGTCGAAGTTGAGGGCGGTGACAACGGCTTCCTGCAGGGGAGCGGCGGCACCTACGGTGAGAAAGTCGTGGACCTTCTTGATGCGCTCGGTGATCTGGGCCGGGGCAATGGTGTAGCCCAGGCGCCAGCCAGTAATGGAGTAGGTCTTAGACAGCGAGCTGCAGCTGATGGTGCGCTCGAACATGCCAGGCAGCGTGGCCATGTAGACGTGCTCATGGGGTGCGTAGACGATGTGCTCGTATACTTCGTCGGTGATGCAGTAGGCGTCGTACTTTTTGCAGAGGTCGGCGATAAAGGTGAGTTCCTCGCGCGTAAAGACCTTGCCGCAGGGGTTGGAAGGGTTGCACAGGACGATGGCCTTGGGGTCGTTGTCGCGGAAGGCTGCCTCGAGCGTCTCGCGGTCAAAGTCGAATGTGGGCGGGTTGAGCGGCGCATAGATGGGCTCGGCACCCGAGAGAATGGTGTCAGCGCCGTAGTTCTCGTAGAACGGCGAGAAGATGACGACCTTGTCTCCGGGGTTCGTAACCGTCATCATGGCGGCCATCATGGCCTCGGTGGAGCCGCAGGTGACCACGATATTCTGGTTGGGGTCGATCGGCATGCCCATAAAGTGCTCCTGTTTGGCGGCGAGCGCCTCGCGCATGGCCTGGGAGCCCCAGGTAATGGAGTACTGGTGGTAGAGCGGCTTGGGGTCGGCGGCGATGGTGCTCAGGCTGTTGAGCAGCTGCGCCGGAGGATCGAAGTCGGGGAAGCCCTGCGAGAGATTGACGGCATCGTACTTATTGGAGATGCGTGTCATGCGGCGGATGACCGAATCGGTAAATGTTGCCGTGCGGTTGGAGAGTTCTTTCATGCCGGTCCTTTCGAGGATTTGCAGTGGGGCAAGTTTACTCCTATGGAACCGGTGGGAATTGCTCGAAACGCGCTCGAAAAACTCTGGTTGATTTCCGATCTCAGCCGAACACATTGAGCAAATAGGCCGTTCCCGCACCT
>ERZ1106951.192-NODE-192-length-65642-cov-40.599479_pt1 | contig 65642 bp, 59 predicted proteins | sample MGYA00403676_ERZ1106951 | MGnify/ENA primary metagenome ERZ1106951 (study PRJEB35170, sample SAMEA104062398) | human gut metagenome | biome: human gut; feature: human-associated habitat; material: faeces | place: Denmark | collected 2012-04-23 ...
GTGCCACCCACATGACCCACCTGTACAACGCCATGCCCGGCATCACCCACCGTGCACCCGGCCCCATCATTGCCGCCATGGAGCACGATGCCGAGGTGGAGCTCATCACCGATAACGTGCACATCCACCCCGCCATGGTGCGCTTCACCTTCAACACCTTCGGGGACGACCGCGTCTGCCTGATTGCAGACAGCGCTATGTCCTGCGGTCTGCCGGACGGCCAGTACAGCCTGGGCGGCCAGGCCATCACGGTCAAGGGACCCCGCGCTACCCTGACCGAGCACCCGGACACCATTGCAGGCAGCAACACCTGCCTGTACGACTGCATGAAGCGCGCCGTGCTGGAGATGAACGTCCCGCTGGAAAGCGCCGTGCGTGCCGCCAGCGAGAACCCCGCCAAGAGCATCGGTGTGGACGCCGACTACGGCTCTCTGGCCGCCGGGCGCTACGGCAATGTCATCCTGGCGGACAAGGAACTGAACATTCAGGCCGTCTACCAGAAGGGCACGCGCATCGTCTGATCGCCGGCAGCGCAGCGGGAGCAGCCCGGGCTTTTTCCGGGCTGTTTTGGCGGGCAGACGCCTTCGCGCAAAAACGACATCTTTCTTGACCCGCACCTGGCATTGCGCCATAATAAAGCTGGTTCCCGGTAGCAGCCGCAGGGTGCGCTGCCGGGGATGGGAGGAACGCATCGGTGCTCGTTGTGCATGGTTTTGCGGCCATGGAGCGCCGCGGCAGGGCGTGTTCCGGTGCGTTCTGACACTGCTTTTTTCTTCCCGCAACGCCCCCCGTTTTTTCAGTCCGGATCGCATCGCCGGAACGGCGAACGCGTTCAATAAACGAGCAGAGCACCCGGCCCTGCGAGAATATGGAGGAATAGATTATGAATTGTCCAAAGTGTGGAGCGCAGCTCCCGGATGGAGCAAAATTCTGCGGCAGCTGCGGCGCACGCCTGACAGAGCCCACCCAGACCATCGTGGCGCGCAAGCCCACTGCCCCGGTCGTGCAGGCCCCGGAGGAGGTCGCGGTGCAGCCCGATCAGGGTGCCGCTGCGGCCAAAAAGTCCAAGCTGCCGCTGCTGATCGTGGCCATCGTGGCTGTGGTGCTGGCTGTGCTGGCAGTGGTGTTCTTCGTGCTGCCCAACCTGGGCGGCTCCAGCAAGAACGCCTATGTCGCACTGCAGGACGGCAAGTATGAGCTGCTGCCCAGCCTGAGCAAGACCGACACGGTGGAGATCGCTTCGGCCAAGACCGACGAGAGCGATTACGAGAGCCTGAGCACCGCATTCAGCCCGGACGGCAAGTATTTCTACTATATCTCCAAGCTGGACGGCAGCTACGGCACCCTGAACCGTGCCGAGTATGGCAAGCTGAAGGACGGCTCGGACAAGAACGACAAGTACATCACCACCATTGCAACGAACGTGAACCTGGGCTTCTCGGTGCTGAACAATGGTGTCGTGTACAAGAACTCCGACGATAAGCTGTACTATTACGACGGCAACCAGCCCACCACCCTGGGCAAGGATGTCTACTCCTTCCGTGTGGACACCGAGAAGAACCGCGTGATGTACTATACCGCCGACGACAACGGCGACTTTACCCTCTACTTCGTGGACCTGAAGAAGCCGGATGAGTCCACCAAGCTGGTGAGCAGCGTGTACTCGCTGGTGTCCACCCAGAACCTGGACCACATCCTGTACTACAAGAAAAACGACGATGATGAGAGCATTCTCTACAGCGTGGATACCGCAGGCAACACCGAAAAGCTGGTGGATGACTACGAGACCGTGACCTACGGCGACGACGCACTGTATTATCTGGGCGCTTCGGGCGAGACCTATTCGCTGGCTTCGGTGCTGTCCGATGCCGACAACTACACCAAGGAGCCCAGCGAGGACGATTACTCTGTCCCCTACTACTGGCACTATTACTTCGGCCAGTACGACAACGAGAGCGACTATGACCAGATCGTTGCTTCCTGCTCGACCTCGGTGCGCTTCTTTGGCGAGTACGCTTCCATCGACGACATGCAGTATTCTTCCGATTCTGCTGTGGCGCTGGCCTGCAAGTCCTTCGTGGACAAGTATTCCTCTCAGGAGGACGGCGACGGCTACTTCCCGCTGACCGACGCCGTCAAGGCAGACCTCGTCACCATTGCGCAGGCTTACGGCGAGTACGGCGACACCGCATGGCATGAGCTGTGCGTGGGCTGCGAGCAGGCTGGCAGTACCACCGATTACGATGCCTACTATGCTGCCCAGAGCCGCTATGAGCTGGTCCAGTCCATGAAGGAAGAAACCCCGGTCTATAACCTCTACAGCTTCAACTACAAGGACGGCACCACGACCGTGATCGCAGAGAACCTGCTGGCGGCCGTGAACTACCAGAACACGATCTTCTACTACGGCGCAGACGCCCTCACCGGCACCGTGACCGTGGACGATGTGGTGAACAGCGACGGCAGCGACTATCTGGAAGATATCATGGAACCGGCCAATGTGCATGTGTATAACATGGATACGGGCAAGACCGTGAACATGTCCAAGACCTTCCTTGAGGCCATTGCCGAACTGGACGATGCCGCCATGGTGGGCGATTACGTCCTGGTTGAGGACAGCGACGAGGATACCCTGTACGCTGCCAAGGTCAGCGGCAATGTCATCGGCAGCCTGGAGATCGTGTCGGATGACGCTTCCATCTGCAGCGTGGAAGACGGTGTGCTGTACTACGTTGCGAACAAGTACGACAGCAACGGCACCTCTTATGTGGACCTGTACACCTACGCGAACGGCAAGTCCACCCGCGCGGCGCAGGACATCGCAGCCGATTACGCAACGGTGTACGAGGACGGCCAGCTGCTGGTGCACACCGGTTATAACAGCTACGACGACAAGGAGATCGCACTGATCGCCAAGGACGGCACCCGCACCGTGATCGCGGACGGCGTGAGCTGGGTCCGCCGCGTGGATAAGAACACCACGCTGTACATCTCGGACAACGATCTGTACAGCTACGACGGCAAGGAGAAGACCCGCCTGCTCACCGATGTGGACCAGATGTGGTGCAGAGACACGCTGGCCGGGACCACCATTGATCTGGGCTGGTACGGCTATTAAGATTCAGCGAAAAGGAGACGCAACCATGGCATTTTTCGATGAAATGAAGAACCGGGTCACCCAGGCGAGCCAGAGCGCGGCCAAGAGTGCCAAAGAGTTTTCGGAGATCACCCGGCTGAACGGCGAGATCTCGGATGCAGAAAGCCGCATCAACCAGCTCTACAATCAGATCGGCTATGAGGTGTACTGCGCCTACAGCGCACACCCCCTGCCCGAGGCAGCCGATCTCATCGAGCAGGTGAATGCCCTGCACGATAAGATCGAGAACTGCCGGATGCAGATCCAGACCATCAACGCAGCCAGCCGCTGCCCCAACTGCGGCGCAAAGATCCGCCCGGGCATGGCCTTCTGTTCCGGCTGCGGTGCACGGCTGGTCCAGGCAGAGCCTGCCCAGCCCGCCGCACAGGCTTTCTGCCAGAACTGCGGCGCGCCGCTGGCCCCGGGTGCAGCCTTCTGCACCAGCTGCGGCACACGGGTGGAGCAGCCCGCGGCTCCCACCCCGGCTCCCGCTCCCGCCCCGGCAGCTCCGGCACAGTCGGCGGCATTTGCCCCGGCACCCTCGTTCCAGCAGCCCACCCAGCCCGTGCAGCAGCCGGTCCAGCAGCCTGCCCAGCCGGCAGCCCCGCAGACCTCGGTCTGCCCCAGCTGCGGTGAGCCCATCCCGGCGGATGCGACCTTCTGCATCAACTGCGGCGCAAAGCTGGACTGAGCCAACGACTTATAAAGAGCATACCCCACATCACGGGAGGATGGAATGGATAGACCGAAACCTCTGACCGCAAACGTCGGGCAGGACGCCGCATACCTCGGCATGCGCGTGAACCTCATCGGCGAGAACGGCCACATCGACGCGCTGCTGCTGCCCCGGGTGGCAGAAGGCAAATATCGTTTTTCCCAGGCGGGCAGCGGCTTCCTTTCCATCGAAGCGCTGGGCGGCCAGTGGTATCTGTGCTGCGACGCGGCCACCTGCTTTGTGGGCGCGCAGTCGGTGGACTGCCGCCAGACGCCGCTGGCACTGCGGCAGATGTACTTCCTGCGCAATGCGGGCCGCCAGTATATCCTGTATGCCGAGACCATCACCAAGGCGTCCAGCGTGTTCCGCAACTACCGTGCACGCTACAATGTGCCCATCCGCTTTGGCCGTGACAACACCAACGATATCGTCAGCTCCAACGGCTTCGTCAGCCACCACCATGCCATCTTCCGTCTCACCGAGCGCGGCTGGGAGGTGCAGGACCTGGAGAGCGCCAACGGCGTTTACGTCAACCACTGCCGCGTGAGGGGCACCGCCGCGCTGAAGCTGGGCGATGTGGTCTACCTGATGGGCCCCCGCGTCATCGTCGGCACGGACTTTCTGTCCATCTGCTCCGGCGACACCAAAATGTACGTCAGCCCGTCGGTGCTGCCGGTGCTGGACCCGCCCCGCGGCGACGTGGGCGTTGCCACCGGTGCCCGCCGCGGCGGGCTGTACAACCGCGGCCCCCGCAGCCGTTATTCCATGGAGTGGCCGGCCATCGCAGTGGATGCGCCGCCCATGCCCATGAACTCGGACAAGATGCCGCTGGTGCTGCGCATGGGTTCGTCGGCCGTCATGGGCGGCCGCTCCATCATGATGGGCAGCTACAGTATGGCCCTCACCTCGCTGGTCTTCCCCTTCCTGACCCAGCGCTACACCGAAAAGGAGCGCAAGGAATATGAGGCCCGCCGTCTGGAAAAATACGGCGAATATCTGGAAGCCAAAAAGCAGGAGATCGAAAAGGAGTGCAAGCACGAATACGACGTGCTGAACGCCAACTACCCGAACATGTCCAGCGTGCTGGGCTACTTCGAGAGCATGGTCTCCCGCCTGTGGGAGCGCCGCAACACCGACGACGACTTCCTCACTTTGCGCATCGGCTCCGGCACGGTGCCCATGCGCGCCGCGCTGGAGTACCCGCAGGAGCGCTTTGAGATGGAGCAGGACACGCTGGAAGCGCAGATGTATGCGCTGGTGCAGCAGACCTACGTCATCCCCAAGGCCCCGGTGATGACCTCCCTGCTGGAGGACTACGTCTGCGGCGTGGTGGGCGACCGGCCCTATGTGCTGGCCTTTGTGCGCAGCCTGGCGGCCCAGCTCATGATGACCCACAGCTACGACGAGGTGAAGTGCATCTTCCTGCTGGAAAAGGAAGAACTGCCCGCCCTGAACGAGGTGCGCTACCTGCCCCATGTGTGGAACAACGAGCGCACCATCCGCTTCCTGGCCACCAGCCAGCCCGGCGCCAGCGCCATCGGCGAATACCTGCGCCGGGAGATGGAGGGGGCCTTCGGCGCAAAGGCAGATGTGGCGAAATACCGCCGCACCCACCCGCACTATGTGGTGTTTGCGCTGAGCAAATCCCTTTACGATAACCTGGAAGTGCTGAAAGATGTGCTGGCCGAAGACCACAACGTGGGCCTTTCGGTGGTGGCCGCCTTTGAGCAGCAGCCCAAGGAGAGCACCCGCATCTTCCGCATGAGCTCCACCGGCACCCATCAGGCCTACGACCTGCTGCACCCGGACCAGCCGCCCCAGGAGTTCGCGCTGGACCGCTACGGCGAGGACCGCTATCTGGCCAGCATGAAAAAGCTGGCCAACACCAGCCTGATGACCATCGCAGGCAGCTACAGCCTGCCCAAGACCTTCACCTTCCTGGAGATGTTCGGCGTGGGCAAGGTGGAACACCTGAACCTGCTCAAGCGCTGGGCCGACAGCGACCCCACCCGCAGCCTGGCTGCGCCGGTGGGCGTGGGCACCGACGGCGAGCTGTTCATGCTGGACCTGCACGAAAAGCGTCAGGGCCCCCACGGCCTGGTGGCCGGCATGACCGGCTCCGGCAAGTCGGAGTTCATCATCACTTACATCCTGTCCATGGCGGTCAACTTCAGCCCCGACGAGGTGGCATTCCTGCTCATCGACTACAAGGGCGGCGGCCTGGCCGGTGCCTTTGAGGATAAGGCCCGCGGCATCCATCTGCCGCATCTGGTGGGTACCATCACCAACCTGGACGGTGCCGCCATCTCCCGCTCGATGATCTCCATCGAGAGCGAGCTGAAACGCCGCCAGCGCATCTTCAACGAGGCGAAAAGCCGCTGCAACGAAGGCACGCTGGACATCTACGATTATCAGCGCCTGTACCGCGCCCACCGGGTGGAGGAACCCCTGCCGCACCTGTTCATCATCTCGGACGAGTTTGCCGAGCTGAAAAGCCAGCAGCCGGAGTTCATGGACAAGCTGATCAGTACCGCCCGCATCGGCCGAAGCCTGGGCGTCCACCTGATCCTGGCCACCCAGAAGCCCTCCGGCGTGGTCAACGACCAGATCTGGAGCAACACCAAGTTCCGCGTCTGCCTGCGCGTGCAGGACACCGGCGACAGCCAGGACATGCTCAAGCGCCCGGACGCCGCCAGCCTGAAGGACACCGGCCGGTTCTACCTGCAGGTGGGCTACAACGAATACTTCGCCATGGGCCAGTCCGCATGGTGCGGCGCCGAATACATCCCGCAGGACGAAGTGGTCCAGCAGAAGGACGAATCGGTGCAGGTCATCGACGACACGGCCCAGACTCTGCTGGTGGCAAAGCCCATCAAGAAAAAGAAAAAGGCCGAGTCCAAGCAGATCGTGGCGGTGGTGCAGTACCTGTCCGAGATGGCAAAGCGCGAACACATCATCCCGCGCACCCTGCTGCCGCCCCCGCTGCCCACCATGCTGACGCTGGCGCAGCTGCAGGAGCGCTTCCCCGGCAAGACGCCGGAAAAGATCTCGGCCCTCGTGGGCATGATCGACGACCCGGGCAAGCAGGAACAGTACCCGATGGAGCTGGACCTGCAGAGCACCCACAACCTGCTGCTGGTGGGCGAAAGCGGCTGCGGCAAGACGGCCATGATCCAGACCATGCTGCTGAACCTGGCCCAGCGCTATACGCCCGAGCAGGTCAACTTCTACATTCTGGATTTCTCCAGCAAGCTGCTGACCCAGTTCCGCCGCATCCCGCACTGCGGCATCGTGCTGACCGACGAGGACGAGCCGTCCATCGACCGCCTGTTCGAGATGATCACCGACGAGACCAAGCGCCGCCAGAAGCTGTTCGCGCAGGCCGAGGTGAACAGCTACGAGGCTTACTGCCGGGTGGAAAAGCTGCCCCTGTGGGTGGTGGTGATCGACGGCGTGGTCAACTTTACCAGCATCAAGAAGGGCAACTTCTACTACAGCACCATCCACGATTTCATGCGTGACGGCGCGCCCTACGGCATCAAATTCGTGCTGGCAGGCGGCCATTACAACGAGTTCAGTATGCGTGTGCGGCAGGAAGCCAGCGAGCACATCGGCATGAACCAGAAGGACAAGTACGGCTACTTCGACATTCTGGGCTGCAAGACCGAATATCTGCCGCCCTGCCTGCCGGGCCGCGGCCTGTGCATCTGGGAGGAGCAGCCGCTGGAGTTCCAGGGCGCGATCCTTTCGGACAGCGAGGACCAGCAGGCCGCCGCACAGCAGCTGCGCGCCGCGCTGGACGAGATCGCCGCCCGCGATGCAGCATACCCCCCGGCCATGCGTCTGCCGATGGTGGAAGAAGGCCAGAGCTACGCAGAATTCTGCGAAAAGTTTGCGCCGATGCGCATCCCGCTGGGCTACAACCTCTCGGATGCAAAGCCGGTGGCGCTGCCGCTGCGCCAGACCTTCTCGCTGACGGTCTACAACGGCAACCCGGCCGGTGCCGAGCACATCGTGAGCACCCTGCTGCAGGCGTACTGCCGCGAGCACATGGAGCTGTTCATTGTGCGCCGCAACTTCAACAGCATCTATGCAGACGGTTCGGACCTGCTGCAGCAGCTGCAGGCGCAGACCAAGGTCACCCTGTTCGAGCAGGATAAGGAGACCGGCCTGCAGGAGCTGTTCGAGCGCCTGATGGCGATCATGGGTGAGCGCATGCAGCTGCGCAACGAGTTCGTGCAGCAGAACGGCCTGACCCGTGGCGACCCGCAGAACACGGTGCGTGCCTTTGAGTATATCCATGCCCACAGCACGCCGCTGATGGTGATCTTTGAAAACTACTACGAGTTTGCAAAGTCGCTGTACGACGGCCAGGCGGTGATGTTTGCCGAGCTGTTCCGTGCGCAGGACCCGAACACGACCAGCAAGAAGAACAACGGCTATGGCTACAACATCTACTATACGGCCTGCTTCGGCCCCGGCGAATATACGCTGACGGCGGCCCAGACGCCGATGGCAGACTGCTTCAACCCCCAGAAGTTCACCCTGATGTTCGGCGGCCAGCTGGACAAATGCGGCGCCGTTCCGCTGCCGCGGGATTACCTGGCGATCAACGAGCCGGATGAGCACTACAACCACTGCGTGATGTATTATCAGGGCAGGCTGGCCGGGCTCTCGCTGCCCTGCGGCGAGCTGGTGCATGTGGAACCCGACCCGGATGAAGTGCCGATCATTTGAGAAAGCAAGGAGAATTGACCATGGCTGACAGAAAGAGTGTCCAGACCGAAGGCTATCAGCTGGAGCTGGAACACCTGACCCAGGAGAAAAAGCTGATGCAGCAGCTGCTGCAGATGTGCACCGAGCAGTATGCAGAGGTCTGCGAGCGCTTCCCCGAAGAAGATGCGATGAAGATCCACAAGGATTACCTCAAAAAGCAGCTGGGACGGTATCAGCAGTGCGTCCGGATCGCAGAGTGGCGCGCCAAGAAGCTGCGCGGCATCACCTTTGGCCGCGAGGAATATCCCACGTTCTGCGAGAAGTTCCCGGCTGGCCGCATTCCGCTGGGCTACGACGACCAGAGCGATAACCCCATCGCCCTGCCGCTGCGGCAGATGTTCTCCCTCTCGGTGGTGGTGAAGGAGCCGGAGACCCGGGAAAAGGTCTACGCAAACCTTCTGGAAGCCTATGCCCGCGAGGGGATGCAGGTGATGGTCTTCAAGAAAAAGAAGAACAGCCTGTTCGGGGAGGGCTCGCCCCTTCTGCAGGCCTACCAGAAGCGCACCGACATGATCCTGCTGGAAGCTGCGGCAGAGGACGGCAAGCGTCTGGTCGATAAACTGACAAAAGAAATGCAGAAACGCGCGGACCTGAAGCGTAAATACTGCAAGGAGCATGATCTGGATGCGGCCGATCCGACTTCTGCATTGAAGGCCTTTGACTTCATCCGCAGCAAAACGAAGCCGCTGATGGTCTGGTTCGAAGCTTTTGAGGAGCTGGAGACCATATTCACAGCGGAGGACAAAGCATCGCTGGGTGCATTGTTTGCGGCAGGCGGCAAGCAGGAAGAAATGACGGACTACGCTAACCTGCAGCGAGGCCGCGGCTACAACCTGTATTATACCGGCTGCTTCAAGGAAGGCTTTTCCCAGTGCGGGCAGCAGCGGGATGATTCCCTGCTGGAGCAGTTCAACCCCCAGCAGCACATCCTGCGCTTCAACGAGGAGCCGGAGGAAAAATGTTTCGCCCGCTGGGAGGAGTACCAGTACGGCATCCCCGGCAAGACCCAGTGCAGCTGCATCATGACCTACAACGGCGAAGACTACTGCATCACGATGCCCTGCGGCACCCACGAGGAAGAAAACCCGGACGATCTGAACATTTTCACGCTGGACCTGTAAGGCGGAGAACGGCATGGATAAGCTTTTGCTGACCATCGAAGTCCCTTCGGTGGAACAAATATTCGATTTTACGGCCCCCAAGACCATCACGCCGGGCCTGATGCGCGAACTGCTGTATCAGGTGCTGGCAGAGCTGACGGGCGGGGCCTACATCCCTTCCGGCGCAGAACTGCTGTGCCGGCGCGAAGACCGGAAGGTCTTGCCCACGGAAGTATCGCTGGAAGACAGCGGTGTACAGATGGGCGACCATCTGATCCTGTTCTGAAACAGTGAGGACCCATGGATTATTACATCGACGAGCTCTACGAAGGCTGTGTGAGCGAACTGAATACCCTGTATCAGCTGTTGGAGCAGGACAAAGACGAACTATCAGGCTGTGTGGGTGGAGAACTGCTGGACGCGTACAGAAAAAATACAGATCTCCTTCTGCAGCAGCTTGATGGAATACAAAAAGATCTGCGCATCATTTTTGATGTCTGATCGAAAACACATTTAATTGGAGGTATTGTACTATGGCAGCAACTACAGCAATGAACATTGATAGCCAGCGCGGCGGCCAGTGGTGTGACGCAGTGGAGCAGATCAACAACAAGGTCCAGCAGATCATGAGCGAGGTCGCTCAGATCGTCGAGGATCTGGGCAACTCCGACGAGGGCGGCAGCATCGGCGAAAAGCTTGTGAAGGCAGCAGCCGGCTATGTGCAGAAGTTCGGCCAGATGGTTGAGCAGTTCGTAAATGTTGTAACAACAATTGCTGAACAAATCGGAAAAGCGGTCCAGTTTGCACAAAAGGTCATCGGTGTTATTTCGACTGTGGCGAAGATCGTGGCAGTATTTGTCTGATCCTGATATGGTGTGGCTTAAAAGCGAAAGGAGCACATTATTATGGCAACAAATTTTGAAAGCATCAAACTGAACTTCAAATCCAGTGCATACTCCACCGCTGTCACCCAGCTGGAGTCCAAAATGAAGGAACTGGAATCGGCTCGCAGCGAGTATGACCAGCGCCGCAGCGAGATCCCCCAGTTCTGGGATGGCGATGCACGAGACGAAGCCTATGAGGTCATCGGCCAGAACATTGAGAACGTCAAGACCGCTTACAAGGCCGTGGAAGAAAACATGAAGGCCTTCAAGGAAGCAGACGAGAGCGCAAACAACATTGCAAGCGAGACCAAGCAGAAGCTGGAAGACGCCCGCAAGAAAGTGCAGAGTCTGTTCCAGTCCTGATGGAATTTTATCTAAACCCCGAGCGGCTGGAACAGCGCAATGAAAACGTGCGCGAACAGCTGCGCCATGTCCGGCGCTTTTCCGAGCTTGTCCGGCAGAGCAAAAAGATCGACACCATGCACCAGAAGGAGCTGATCCGGATTCAGCAGCGCCTGGACCGCATGGAGCGGAATCTGTCGCAACTGATCACTGCGACCGACGACGCACTGGCCGAATATGCAAAGCTGCAGCAGGAAATGAAGGATGATATGGCCCAGCTCAGGCACGATGCGACCCAGCTGTTTACATGACGTGAGTGTTGGGCGGCTCGCCGCAATACCATTTGCAGGCGGGCCGCTTTTTTTATCAGAACGATTTGAGGATAAGGAAGGTACGCGAAACCATGCGGACACTGAAACGAACGGCGGTATTCCTTTTGACCCTGCTGTGGCTGGCGGGGTGCGGGCTGTGCAGTTTTGCAGCGGGCGATCAGCCGGTGCTGTGGGCGGCGCAGACCGAGCAGAGCGCGGTGCTGTATCTGCCGCAGTCCGGTGATGTGACCGAATGCCTTGTGGGCAGCGTGAAGTGCACCGGCGTCCAGTCCAAGGCCATCTCGGAGCTGGAGCACCCCATCCACACGCTGATCTTACTGGATAACTCCCTCTCCATCCCGAAGGAGAGCCGGGAGACCATCTCCAAAATTCTGGACAACCTGGTGGGCAACCGGATGCAGGGCGAACTGTATACCATTGCCACCATTTCCGATGATATCCGCTATCTCTGCTCTGCCGAAAGCGATTATCTCTCGCTGGGCAGTGCCATTGACGGCATTACATATGAAAACCAGAACACCCAGCTGACCGACCGCGTCTATGAGGCGGTGCAGAAGCTGTATGATGCCGACCCCACCCAGCTGTGCCGGGTGGTCATCATCTCGGACGGCGTGGACGACAAGCAGATCGGCTACACCCGCACTGAGCTGGAAAACCTGCTGCGCAGCTGCGGCTACCCCATCTACACGGTGGGCTGCGGCCCCAACGACACGGCTGAGCGCAAAACAAAGCTGGAAAACTTGTTCGCGCTCTCCCGCGTGAACCGAGGCCAGTCCTGGTATCTGGCCGAGACCAACGACACCTTTGCCATCGCAAAGGGCATCTGTGAGTACAACGGTGCTCAGCGGGTCACCGCGAAGCTGCCGGACGAGGTGTGTGACGGCTCCACCCGGGCCATTCAGGTCACCTGCGGCGGCACCGCCTACAGCACCCAGCTGAAGATGCCCTTCGTGGCGGCCTCGGAACCGGCTTCGTCGGTCAGCAGCGCCCCGGCCTCATCGGCCGTGGAGCCGGTGCAGGACAACTCCAACCAGACGAGGATGCTCCTCCTGCTGGCCGGTGCGGGCGCTGCGGTGGTGATCGTGCTGGTGGTGGTCTTCGTGGTGCTGGGCCGCAAAAAGAAGGCCGACGCCAAAAAGAAGGACGCCCCCAAGGACCCGCCGCTGCCCGCCCGCCACGGCACCGTGGTGGTCACGGTGGACGATGACACCCCCGGCGTGCAGAAGACCTGGAACGCTGAAAAGCGCCCTGCCCCGGCCCCGGTGCGGCCAAAGCCCCAGCCGGTGCCGCCGCCCCAGCCCGTGGACCCCGGCGACGCCACGGTGCGCATGTTCGGCCGCAGCACTCCCTTCGGCGAGACTGCGGCGGCCGGGGCCCGCACCCCGGTGCTGCGCCTGACCGACCTGAACAACGCGACCAACACCTACGAAGTGCCGCTGGACGGCATCGTGACCATCGGCCGCAGCGCCGGCTGCCGCCTGGTGCTGAGCCGCCCCTCGGTCTCCCACAGCCAGTGTGACATCTTTGTGCAGAACGGCCGTGTGTGCATCACCAACCGCAGCGCCACCAACCCCACCTGCGTCAACGGCCACCCGGTGGGCACGGCTTCCCCGCTGCCGGACGGCTGCGTGCTGACCATGGGCAACGAGAAAATGAAGGTGGTGATCGTCTGACCATGCTGCAGGGTGGAGTATTGTGCAAGACCGGCCTGAAGCGCAAGGTCAACCAGGACCGCGCCGGGATGCTGGCAGACGGCGACACCTGCCTGTGCTACATCGCGGACGGCATGGGCGGCCACTACGCCGGAGAAAAGGCCAGCGGCCTCATCGCCCAGTCGCTGACCGACTGGTGGGACGGCTGCCACGAGGCCGCGCGCCGGATGCCGCTGCAGGAGCTGGCCGAGCACTTCAAAGAATTGCTGGACGGCTGCGCATCCCAGCTCAACCGCGAGATCCCGGAGGACGAATACTGCGGGTCCACCATCGTGCTGCTGTGGCTGAACGGCGGGCAGTACCTGCTGCTGACAGCGGGCGACAGCCGCTGCTACCGGCTGCGGCGGGGGCTGCTGCGCACCGAGTTCTGCCAGATGAGCACCGACGACGTCTACCACGCCAAAGGCCCCGAGGACGCGGCGCTGGAAGGCAAGCTGACCAACTGCATCGGCTCCCAGTACACGGCGCACTACACCGTGCAGACCGGCACGGCCGAGCGCCGCACCCTGTTCGCGCTGTGCAGCGACGGCGTTTACCGCTGCTGCCCGCCGGTCTCGCTGCAGGCAGAGCTGGCCGAGGCTTTCCGCACCGACGACCTCAAGCCGGTGCTGGACCGCATCAGCGCCATCGTCTGCTCCCACGGCGCACCGGATAACTATTCGCTGGTCGTGGCGCAGATCAAATAACCGAAACATCGGCAGGAGGAATTTCATGGATTATCAGATCTCCTATGCCTGCATGAGCCACATCGGCAGGCGCCGGCGCATGAACCAGGACAACTTCCTGTGCGGCGGCATCTATGCAAAGCCGGATCAGCCCGGCCGGGGCCGCGCGCCCATCACCGGTAGCGTCACCTCGGCGCAGACCTCCCTGTTCGGCGTGTTCGACGGCATGGGCGGCGAGGAACGGGGTGAGATGGCTTCCTACCTTGCGGCAAAGGCAGCCTTCAGCACCCTGCGCAGCGGCACGCCCCGCCAGACGCTGGAGGCGGTGTGCCAGAACGCGAACCTGGACATCTGCCATTTCATCGAGGAGAACGGCCTGGGCACCTGCGGCACCACCGCCGCCATGCTGCTGCTGACGGCAAACGGCGTGAGCGCGTGCAACATCGGCGACAGCAAGATCTTCCGTCTCAGTGCAGGCAGCCTGTACCAGATCTCGGAAGATCACCTTTCCATCGCGCCCTACGGCGAGAAAGCGCCCCTGTCCCAGTATCTGGGCATCCCGCCGGAGGAGCTGACCATCTGCCCGTATTACGCCGAGCTGCCCTATGCGGACCAGGACAAATATCTGCTGTGCTCCGACGGCCTGACCGACATGGTCCCGCCCGAAGACATCGCCCGCATCCTGGCAAAGTTCCCGGCGGAGCAGGCGGCGCAGATCTTGCTGCAGAACGCGCTGGACAACGGCGGAAAAGATAATGTGACCCTGATCGTGCTCGAGATCGGGCGGCCCGCTGCGACCGGGCTGCTGGACCGGATCAGGAATCTGTTTTAATGAAGGAGGAACCAAACATGACCCAGGAAATTGAAAAGATCTGGCCCGAATGGAAGGTCGTGGAGCGGATCGGCAGCGGTGCCTACGGCTCGGTCTACAAGGCCGTGCGCAGTGACCACAACCTGACCAGCAGCGCCGCCATCAAGGTGATCTCCATCCCGAAGGACGCTTCGGAGATGGAATCCCTGCGCTCGGACGGCATGACCCAGGACGGCACCCGCACCTACCTGCAGGGCATCGTGGATGACTTCGTCAACGAGATCCAGCTCATGGAGACCCTGAAGGGCATCCAGAACATCGTCAGCGTCGAGGACTACAAGGTGGTGGAGCGCACCGGCGAGATCGGCTGGGATATCTACATCCGCATGGAGCTGCTCACCCCCTTCAACGACTGGAAGGGCACCCGCACCCTCTCGGAGGCCGAGGTCATCCGTCTGGGCATCGACATCTGCTCGGCGCTGGAGATCTGCGAGAAAAAGCAGATCATCCACCGCGACATCAAGCCCGAGAACATCTTCATCAACGAGTTCGGCTTCTTCAAGCTGGGCGATTTCGGCATCGCGCGCAAGCTGTCCGGCACCCGGGGCGGCCAGTCCATCAAGGGCACCTATAACTACATGGCACCGGAAGTGGCCAGCGGCACCAACTACGACGGCCGGGTGGACATCTACTCGCTGGGCATCGTGCTGTACCGCCTGCTGAACAACGACTGCCTGCCCTTCGTGCCCAGCCAGCAGCTGATGCTGGACCAGAAGGCCCGCACCGACGCGCTGAACCGCCGCCTGCGCGGTGATGCGCTGCCGGCCCCGGTGAACGCCTCCCGCGATCTGGCAAACCTGGTGCTGTGCGCCTGCGCGCACAACCCGGACGCCCGCTTCCGCTCGGCGGCGGTCATGAAGCGCGCATTGCAGAACCTGCAGAGCGGTGCCCAGCCCGCGCGCCCGGCCCAGCCTGCTGCGCAGCCCGCAGCCGCCGCTGCACCGCGGGTCCGCGTGAACACCCGTTCTTCGCAGCCGCAGCCGCGCCCGGCGGCCCAGCCTGCGGACGAAAAGACCACCCGCATCGTGCCCGGCCCGGCCCCGGCGGCACAGCCCCAGTCGGAGCCTACCATGCGGGTCCCGCAGCCCCAGCCCCAGCCGGAACCGGCCCCCGAGACCGGCAAGAAGGGCAAAAAGGCCAAGAAAGAAAAGAAGAAAAAGAAGGGCGGCAAGGCCAAGTGGATCCTGCTGCTGATTTTGGTGCTGCTCATCGCGGCAGCGGCCGTGGTGGTGCCCTCGCTGCTGACGGACAACGGCGAGAGCATCCCGCTCATCGGCGGTGCCATCAGCGAGGCCAACGCCGAGAACGCCCGCAAGCAGGACATTGAGTCCATCCTGGCGGATGCCGCCACCTACGCCAACGCAGGCGACTACACCAACGCCCTGCGCACCCTGTCCGGCGGCCTGAACAAGTACCCCGAGGACGCAGAACTCACCGCAAAGCAGACCGAATACACCGAGGCGCTGGCCGCCAAGAACAAGCAGGACGCCCTGGACCAGGCCGCCCAGTACGCCGCCGCCGGGGACTACAAGTCCGCGCTGGAGACGGTGCAGGAAGCCCAGAAGCTGCTGGGCAGCGACGCCGACTTCCTGCAGAAGACCGCCGAGTACACCGAGAGCTACAAGAGCGCAGCCCTCGAGACGGCAGCACAGTATGAAAAGACCAGCGACTACCTGAACGCCTACAAGACCATCCAGACCGCGATGGATCTGGTGGGCAGCGATTCCTCGCTGAACGTCAAGCTCTCGCTCTATGCCCAGAACTACGCCTCCGCCGTCGCCGCTCAGGCGGATGAGAAGATCGCCGCCAAGGACTTCGCCGGGGCCCGCACCCTGCTGACCAACGCCCTGAAGGAGCTGCCCGGCAACGCCACCCTGACTGCAAAGATGACCCAGGTGTCCTCCTCGCAGCCGGTGTCCCTGTCCACCCTGTCCGTGCTGAACGGCGGCTGGGACTGGAACGCCACCGCCCCGGAAGACCCCTTCGGCAACGATTACTCCGACGCCGTGAACTATGTTGTGCTGGGCGATGATTATTGGAGATCGGAGCAGCTCTACTCGGCAGAGTACCGTGTTTACGGCAATTATTCGTCCATGACCTTCAACCTGGTACCCTATAAGGACACCGCCACGGAAGGCACCGGCTATGTGCAGATCTATGCCGACGATGTGCTGGTGCAGACCTCGCCGGTCATCGGCCAGAAGACCGACCAGCTCACCGTCACCGCTTCCATTGCGGGCGCAGAATATCTGAAGATCGTCGTGCACACGCAGGAGTGCGGCATGATCATCGTCTCGGATGTGCAGCTGTGGCCGTAAACATTGCGTTTTGACCGGAATGAATTGAACACGGAGGAAAACTTGCGATGAAATTCTGTACCGAATGTGGGACCAAAGCGGACTTTGACGAGCAGAAGTTCTGCAAAGTCTGCGGCCATAAATTCCCGGAAGCCGCCCCTGCCCCCCAGCCGGACCTGCCGGAGGACGACCCCAACGACCAGACCATCTCGTCGGCTCCTTTCTGGAGCACGCCGTCGGTGCACTCCGCTGCGCCGGAACCGGCCCCTGCCCCGGCAGAGGCCCCGGAGGAAGTCGAAGCCCCGGCGGCCGCGCCGGAGCCCTATGAAACGCTGGAGGAGGACAACGGCCCCACCATCAGCCCGGCAACGAGCGGTGCAAAGTCCTTCCACCGGGCGGCTTCCCTCAGCCCGGAACCCGCTGCCCCGGTGGAGCCTGCCGCTCCCGCAAACGAAGCAACGACTTTCACCCCGGTGGAGCCTGCTGCCCCTGCAGAGGACGCGACCGTTTTCACTCCGGTGGAGCCTGCCGTCCCGGCGGACGATGCAACGACCTTCGTCCCGGTGACGCCTGCCGCCCCTGCGGACGACGCGACGGTCTTCACCCCGGTGACGCCTGCCGCCCCTGCGGACGACGCGACCGTCTTCACCCCGGTGGAGCCCGCCGCTCCTGCAGAGGACGCAACGACTTTCACCCCGGTGGAGCCCGCCGCTCCTGCGGATGACGCAACGGTCTTCACCCCGGTGGAGCCCGCCGCGCCCGCGGACGACTCGACGACTTTCACCCCGGTGGAGCCCGCCGCTCCTGCGGATGACGCAACGGTCTTCACCCCGGTGGAGCCTGCCGCTCCTGTGTATGATACGGCGGCTTACGCCCCGAACGGCCCCGCTGCGCCCGCAGGCGATGAGACGGTGCGGGCCTTCCTCCCGCCGCAGGACGATGACTACAGCATCGGCGTGAGCGCCCCGGCGGCCCCCGCAGCCGATTTCTTTGCCCCGGAGGCAGGCGGCGGTGTGCCGCCCATGCCGCCGGAGCCCGTGGCAGAGGCCCCGGCCCGCAAAAAGAAGTCCCCTATCCTGCTGATCGTCCTGCTGGTGGTGCTGGCCGCACTGCTGGCCGTTGGCGGCTTCTTCGTCTGGAAGAAGCTGAGCGTCAGCAAGGATGTGAGCATCGGCGGTGTTTCCTACAGCATCGAGGACACCACCGAGCTTGCCGTGCAGGACCCCACGGACGAAGACTGGGCCGCCCTGTGCTCCCTGCCGAACCTCACCAGCCTGACCATCACCGGCAGCGGCAGCACCGCGCTGGACGAGAACAAGCTCACGAAGCTCACCGCCCTGCAAAAGCTGGAACAGCTCTCCGCCGACGGCGTCACCTTCCCGGACGGCGTGTCCGAGCTGGCGAACCTGGATGCGCTGGACACTCTGGCGCTGACCAACTGCCAGCTCACCAGTGAGCAGTGCAACGGCCTGGACGGCCTGCATGGCCTGCGCAAGCTGAACCTTGCAAACAACCAGCTCACCGATCTTTCCTTCCTGCAGGGCCTGACCGGCCTGCAGGAGCTGGATGTTTCCGGCAACCAGATCGTGGATTACAGCCCCCTCACCGCCCTGACGGGCCTGACCACCCTCAGCGTGGACCAGTGCCAGGTGCAGGTGCTGAGCACCCTCCCGGCCCTTGCCAGCCTCACCGTGGGCGGCAAGCCCATTGAGGATACCGCCGCCTATCTGAAAGAGCAGAAGGAGACGGTGGACCTCTACAACAGCGTCATCGGCTGGTTTGAAAGCGGCGATTACAACACTCTGAAGGTGGTGCTGCAGCAGTTCACGAATGCCGATTCTCTGGGCGGCGCGGTGCTGTCCTATGTCAACGGCTGGCTGATGGGCAGCGGCACCGAGTGGGATGCCATCAAGTCCAGCCTGCCCGCAGGCGCCAAGGAAGTTCTGGTGGACACCACCGGTCTGTACTACGGCCAGGTGGTGGACGGCAAGCGCTCCGGCGAAGGCATCCAGCTGTTCGCGGGCAATTACAGCGTCTACAACGGCCAGTGGTCCAACGACCTGCCCAACGGCACCGGCACTTACCGCAAGACTGCCGCCGACGGCACCACGCTGGAGTTCACCGGCACCTATGCCGACGGCTATGAGAACGGCACCATGACCTTCAAGGCCACCAACAGCACCGGCAGCCAGTCCGGCACCTACACCGCCGCCAACGGCAGCCGCACCACGGTGCGCCAGATCAGCGACAGCCAGTACGCCTTTGTCCAGTTCGACAACGTCTACTGGTACGACGCTTCCCCGGACGGCCACGGCGTGGCTGTGGGCAAGATCGCCTATCAGGAGGAGCAGGCCATGGAGATCCTGCCGGAGCCGGACCCCGTCCCGGCGGCATCGTCTTCCTCCGGCTCGGGCAGCGGCTCGGGCGGCCGCGGCTCCAGCTCGGGCAGCGGTTCTTCCGGCGGCGGCAGCTCGGCCCCGGCAGCCAGCACGCCCCCGGCCAGCAGCTCTGCGTCGTCCGATTCCGGTGACGACAGCGGCTCCTGGACGGCAGACGATATCTGGAACGTTGTGCAGCTGACGAAGGATATTATTGATATGTTCAGCTGATCCCGCATCGGCCTGAGCGCAAACGGCCTGCTTTTTGTCCGCGTGGGATAAGGCGGGCCGTTTATTTTCAAGACGAGGAGACACCATGGAGAAGGAATATTACCGGCGCTATGAGCCGTTTTTCGGCGAGTGGAGGCTGGGGCGGTTCATCGGCGCGGGCAGCTACGGCAAGGTGTTCGAGATCGAGCGCCGCGACGCCCTGGGCACCGTGAGCACCAGCGCCATGAAGGCGCTGACCATCCCTTCCTCGCAGGATGAGCTGGACGCGATCCTGGCCAGCGGCATGGACGAGGAAGGCGTGTCCGACTACTTCCAGAAATATGTCGATGACATCAAAAAGGAGATCGCCCTGATGCAGCGGCTCAAGGGCCACAGCACCATCGTCAGCTATGAGGACCACCGGGCCTACCCCCACCCAGACGGCCGCGGGTGGGATATCCTCATCCGCATGGAGCTGCTCCGGCCCATCAACGACGACCTGCGCCGGCAGAAGATCTTCACCCGGGCCGAGGTCCTTCGCCTGGGCATCGACCTGTGCAGCGCGCTGGAAGTGTGCCAGAAAAACAACATCATCCACCGGGATATCAAGCCCGGCAACATCTTCCTTTCCCAGGAGGGCAGTTTCAAGCTGGGCGATTTCGGCGTGGCCCGCATCGCCAGCGCGTCCATGGCGGCCTCCACCCGGGCGGGCACCGTGAACTACATGGCCCCGGAGGTGTTCCAGGGCAGGCGCTACACAAGCAGCGTGGACATCTACTCGCTGGGGCTGGTGCTCTACCAGCTGCTGAACATGAACCGGATGCCCTTCTATCCGCCCCCGCCGCAGAACATCACGCCGGACCAGCAGGAGCGCGCCCGCGCCCGGCGGTTCTCCGGCGAGCCCCTGCCGCTCCCGGCTCAGGCAGACCCGGCCCTTGCGGCGGTGGTGCTCAAGGCCTGCGCCTGGGACCCTGCGGCCCGCTATGCGAGCCCTGCCCAGATGCGGCAGGCGCTGGAAGCGCTGACTGCGGCACCTGCCCCGGCCCGGGAGGGACCGCACCCCGCCGAGACACCGGTCCCACAGCCCGCTCCGGCCCCGAAAAAGGCCCACGGCTTCCACGCCCCGGCCAAAACCCTTGCCCCGTTGCCGCCCCGGCTTGCCGAGGCACCCCCGGCGGAAGGACCCGCGCCTGCCCCGGAAAGGGACCCCGGCGAGACGGTCCTTCTGCTGCGCTGGCAGGAAAAGCCGCGCACCCCGGAAGGCGCATCCCCTGCCGCCGGGCCAAAGGCGGCACCCCCGCTGACTGCGCCCAAAAAGCTGCAGCCCGCCCGGAAGCTGGCCCCCGCCGCCGACAAGGCGCAGGACGCCCCGGACGAAGAAAAGCGGTGAGCCCCCGGCCCGCCATCAACAGCGGGGAATCGCCCGCGTGAAAGTGAGGAACATCATGGACAACGAATACTATAAGCGCTACGAGCCGTTTTTCGGCGCGTGGTACATCAAACGCTATATCGGTGCAGGCAGCTACGGCAAGGTGTTCGAGATCGAGCGCCGCGACGAGTTCGACACCGTGTTCACCGGCGCGCTGAAGGCCATCACCATCCCGTCCTCGCCCGACGAGCTGGAGGAGATCCTCTCGGACGGCATGGACCGGGACGGTGCGTCCACCTACTTCCGGGATTACGTCAAGGACCTCAACCGCGAGATCGCCCTCATGAGCAAGCTCAAGGGCCACAGCAACATCGTCAGCTATGAGGACCACGCCATCCACGCCCACGAGGACGGCATCGGCTGGGACATCCTCATCCGCATGGAGCTGCTCACCCCCATCACCGGCTACCTGAAGCAGAACAAGAGCTTTACCCGGCGCGAGATCATCCGCCTGGGCATCGACCTGTGCCGCGCGCTGGAAGTGTGCCAGCGCTACAACATCATCCACCGCGACATCAAGCCCGCGAATATCTTCATCTCGGAGACCGAGGACTTCAAGCTGGGCGATTTCGGCGTAGCCCGCATCGCCAGCGCCTCCACCGGTGCTTCCACCCGCGCAGGCACCGTGAACTACATGGCCCCGGAGGTGTTCAAGGGCGAAAAATACACGAGCAACGTGGATATTTACTCCCTGGGCCTTGTGATGTACCAGCTGCTGAACGCGAACCGGATGCCGCTTTACCCGCCCTACCCGCAGCCCATGTCCCCCGCCCAGCGGGAGCGCGCCCAGGCCCAGCGGCTTTCCGGTGCAGCCCTGCCGCCCCCGGCCAACGCCGACGGCCGCCTGGCCGAGATCGTGCTCAAGGCCTGCGCCCCGGACCCGGCCCAGCGCTACGACAGCCCCGCCGTGATGCGGCAGGCGCTGGAAGCCATCCTCTACACCGAGGGCGAAGCCCGGGTGATCTACCCCGGCGGCGACGCCGTGCCCGTGCCCGGCACCAGCGGGACGGCAGACCTGCAGCCTGCGCCCGCCCCGGCCAAAAATGTTCCGGACGAGGGCACCATCCGCCCGGTTCCGGTCGGCGTGCCGGAAAGCCCCGCGCAGGAGCCGGAGACCGCAGACGGCGGGACCATCGGTGCGCCGGTGCCGGGCTGGAACGACGCAGCGCCCGCGCAGGAACCGGCGGGGACCGTCCACCTGATGGCGGCACCGTTCCAGCCGGAGACCGCAGAGCAGCCCGCCGCCGCCCCGGAAAAGGACGGGACCGTGCGACTCATGGCTGCGCCTGCCGAAGTCCCGGCGCAGGAACAAGCCCCGGCACAGCCGACCGAGCCGGAGACCCCGGCGGAAGAAGCCGCCCCGGCCGAAGCACTGCCTGAGGATGAGACCATCTGCATCGCAGCAGCCGAAAAGGCCCCGGAAGAACCGGCCCCTGCACCGGCCGATGACCGCACCGAGCGCATCGCAGTGCCCGCCACTGTGCCCGCTGCCGTGCCGGAGGAACCGGAAGCGGACCGTACCACCTTCCTGTTCGAGGCCCAGGCCGAGAAGCGCCGTCAGGAACAGCAGGCCAAGCGGGACGCCGAGGAAGCCGCCCGCCGCAAGGCTGCCGAGGAAAAAGAGGAAGAACTGGCCCGCATCCGCGCCGAGAAGCGTGCGGCAGAGCAGGAGCGCCTTGCCGCAGAAAAAGCCGAGGCGGAAGCTGCAGCCGCAGCGGAAGCGCCCGTTGTCGTGGCCACCGCCCCGGCCCCCAAAAAGGCGGGCAAGGGCAAAAAGGTCGCGCTGGCCGTGGGTGGTGTGGCTGTGGCTGCGGCGGTGGCCGTGGGAGCGGCGTGGCCGTCCATCCAGCAGAAGATGGAGTACAGCAAAGCGGCGCAGGCACTGGCCAATGGCGATTACGGCACGGCCATCACCGTGTTCGGGGAGCTGGGCGACTACGAAGACAGCGCCGCGCAGCTGACGGAAGCCAAGTACCAGCAGGCCCTTGCTGCGCTGAAACAGGGCGACTATGCAAACGCGCTCACGCAGCTGCAGCAGTTGAAGAACTATAAGGACGCCGAGACCCAGTGGAAAGAGGCCAAGTACCAGAATGCCAAAAAGCTGCTGGATGCCAAGAACTACACCAATGCGCGTTCGGCGTTCAGCAGTCTGAAAGACTATAAGGACAGCGACGACCTGTACAAGGAAGCCACCTATCAGCAGTGCAAGGCAGACAAAACCAACGCTACCCAGTATATCAATCTGCTGGACGCACTGGGCGATTACAAGGACAGCGCCGCGCTGCGTCTGGAAAAGATGAGTCAGTATGTGAACGCGAACAAGAACGCGAGTTTCACCGGTACCCGCAAAATATGCTGTGAGTATCTGAAAGACCTGATCCAGTCCGATTCGGCCACCTGGCAGCCGGTCTATAACGAAATGTTCAGCTGGAAGATCACCGATATGTACTGGAACACCAGCAAGGACAGCACCGAGCATATGACCACGATCAAATCCGGCAGCCCGGTCTATTTCCATTACACACTTTCCGGCGGTGAGCCCAATGCATCCACAAAACTGTATGACCGCGTAACATGGTCGAATGGAACCCGGGGCAACTATACAAGCTATGAAGGAAACTGGTACAACGACGATACACTGTGGACAGGCTGGACAAAACTGTCTGTGACCGGAAAAGTAACGATCACGGTTTACGACGGCAATAAAAACAAGATCGGTTCCGGCTCCGTCACCATGAAGTAAAAACAGGAGAACCACATGGACAACGAATACTATAAGCGCTACGAGCCCTTCTTCGGCTCCTGGCACATCAAGCGTTTCATCGGTGCGGGCAGCTACGGCAAGGTGTTCGAGATCGAGCGCCGGGACTTTGACATGGTGTTCACCGGCGCGCTGAAGGCCATCACCATCCCGGCGGACAAAAGCGAGTATGAGCAGGTGCTGGAAGCCGGCATGGACCGCGAGGGCGCATCCACCTACTTCCGCGACTATGTGCAGGAGCTGAACCGCGAGATCGCCCTCATGAGCCGCCTGAAGGGCCACAGCAACATCGTGAGCTATGAGGACCACCAGATCATCCCCCATGAGGACGGCATCGGGTGGGACATCCTCATCCGCATGGAGCTGCTCCGGCCCATCAACGACGCACTGCGCCAGAACAAGTCCTTCACCCGGGCCGAGGTCATCCGCCTGGGCACCGACCTGTGCCGCGCGCTGGAAGTGTGCGGGCAGTACAACATCATCCACCGGGATATCAAGCCCGCCAACATTTTCATTTCGGATACCGGCGACTACAAGCTGGGCGATTTCGGCGTGGCCCGCATCGCCAGCGCCTCCACCGGCGCGTCCACCCGGGCAGGCACCGTGAACTACATGGCCCCGGAGGTGTTCCGCGGCGAGAAGTACACCGCCAATGTGGACATCTATTCCCTCGGCCTTGTGATGTACCAGCTGCTGAACGCGAACCGGATGCCCTTCTACCCGCCCTACCCTCAGCCCATCACCTTCTCGGCGGCAGAGCAGGCCCGGGCCCGGCGGCTTGCGGGCGAGGCCCTGCCCCTGCCCTCCGGCGCACAGGATGCGCTGGGGCAGCTGGTGTGCAAGGCCTGCGCGCCGGACCCTGCCCAGCGCTTTGCCGGCCCGCTTGCTTTGCGCAAGGCGCTGGAAGCCCTGCCGCAGAAGCAGCCCGCTCCTCTTGCCATCGACCCGCCCGGCGGCAGGCCGGACCCCCTCAACGACACCATTGGCACGCCGGGGCCGGACTGGCACTGGCGCAATGGCCAGCTGGTGCAGGACCCGCCTGCCGACGGAGCAGACCCGGAGGCCACCTTTGACCCGCACCTTTCGCCTGCCCCGGCCCCTCTTGTGGACGAGACCGTGCGGGTGGAAACGGCACAGCCCGCCGCCCCGGCCGATGACCGTACTGTGCGGCTGATGCCCGCAGACGTCCCGCCTGCCCCGGCCCCCGCACCCAAAGAAGACCACACCGAGCGGGTGGCCGCGCCCGCCCCGCAGGTGCCGGAAATGCAGGACCCGGACAAGACCACCGTGCTGTTTGCCGCCCAGGCGGAACAGCGCCGCAAGCAGGAGCAGGCCAGACGGGACGCAGAGGAAGCCGCCCGCCGTGCCGCCGAAGCGGAAAAGGAGCAGGCCCGCCGCGCCGCCGAACAGGCCGAAGCCGCCCGCAAGGCTGCGGAAGCCGCTGCCGAGAAGCCCGCGCCCGAAGCGAAGATCTCCCGCCGGAAGATGCTGGGCATCCTCGGCGGCGCGGCCGTTGTGGCCGTGGGTGTCGGTGTGGGCGGTGTGGCCATGCTGAACAAGGGCAAAGCCGCCCCGGCGGCCAGCAGCTCCAGTGAAGCAGCGATAATTGCTTCCGGTAAGTGTGGCGATGGCATCAGTTGGTCTTTAGATGAAAATGGCGTGCTTTGGCTGTCTGGCGAGGGCAAAATGGACGACTATGAAAGCGCAGATGTATCGCCTTGGGCAAAAAAGCGGGGTCGAATTGTGGAGGTGAATTTTGAAAATGGAATCACGACAGTTGGAGGCTATGCATTTCGTAACTGCTCGCGCCTCCAGAAAGTGACTCTGCCTAGCTCACTGCAGTCGATTAAACAGAGTGCATTCAATCACTGCGCAGAGCTGACTTCGATCGAGATTCCAGAGGGAACGGAAACGATTGATGGGTTTGCATTTACCGGTTGTGAAGCTCTTGCAGATGTTACGATTCCGGAGAGCATGAAAACAATCAAACGTTATGCATTCCGTGGGTGTAACAAGCTGAGAAAAGTAAAGACCAATAGCGATTGCATCTTGGGTACGCATGCTTTCCCAGACTATGTGAGTATCACTTACTATTAAATAAAAACAAAAAATCATCTGCAGCGGTCCCTCCGGCAAAAGCCTGAGAAAGTTTGCTGCAGATGATTTTTGTTTTATGGGGCAGAACCCTCTCAGGCGCTGCCGCGCCAGCTCTCCCGAAGGGAGAGCCTTTTCAGCGGGCGGCCACGGCGATGCCGGGAAAGGGCGTCTGGTTTACTGCTCGTTCTTCTTCGCCAGGTCCTTGGTGTAGAGGGCGCGGGTGGCGTTCAGCACAGCCAGCACCATCACGCCCACGTCGGCGAAGATGGCCGTCCACATGCTGGCCATACCAATGGCACCCAGCACCAGGCAGGCGAACTTGATGGCCAGCGCAAACACGATGTTCTGGTACACGATGCGCAACGTGCGGCGGGCAATGCGCATGGCCAGCGCGATCTTAGCCGGGTCGTCGTCCATCAGCACCACGTCGGCGGCCTCAATGGCGGCGTCGGAGCCCAGCGCACCCATGGCGATGCCTACATCGGCGCGGGACAGCACCGGCGCGTCGTTGATGCCGTCACCCACAAAGGCGAGGTTCTCTTTGGGGCCCTTTGCGGCGATCAGCTTTTCGATCTGGTCCACCTTGTCGCCGGGCAGCAGACCTGCATGGTATTCATCCAAGCCCAGCTCGGCAGACACGGCCTTTGCCACCGGCTCGGCGTCGCCGGTCAGCATGACGGTCTTGCGCACACCGGCATTCTTCAGGCCCCGGATGGCCTGTGCGCTGTGGGGCTTCACCACGTCGGCGATGAGCAGATAACCGGCATACATGCCCTCAATGGCCACGTGCACGATGGTGCCGGTCTCGCTCACAGCGGGAGCCTTCAGGCCAAGCTTTTCCATCAGGCGGGCATTACCGGCGGCAACGCTCTTGCCGTCCACCTTCGCGGTCACGCCGTGGCCGCCCAGCTCCTGCACGTCGGTGACGCGGCTGGGGTCGATTTCCTTGCCGTAAGCGGCCTTGATGCTCAGGGAGATGGGGTGCTTGGACCAGCTCTCGGCCAGCGCGGCGGCTTCCACCAGCTGCTCCTCGCTGGTGCCGTCTGCGGGGTGGACGCCGGTCACTTTAAAGGTGCCCTGGGTCAGGGTGCCGGTCTTGTCGAACACCACGATGCCGGTGCGGGCCAGTTCTTCCAGATAGGTGGAACCCTTGACGAGGATGCCGCAGGCGGAAGCGCCGCCGATGCCGCCGAAGAAGCTCAGAGGAATGCTGATGACCAGTGCGCAGGGGCAGCTGATGACCAGGAAGGTCAGGGCACGGTAGACCCAGTCACCAAAGCGGGCGGGCTGACCCAGGACCAGCAGCACGATGGGCGGGATGAAGGCCAGCGCCAGAGCACCGTAGCACACAGCGGGGGTGTAGATGCGGGCAAAGCGGGTGATGAAGTTCTCGGCGCGGGCCTTCTTCATGCTGGAATTTTCCACGAGGTCCAGAATTTTGGAAACGGTGGATTCGCCGAACTCCTTGGTGGTCTTCACCTTCAGCAGGCCGGTCATGTTCACACAGCCGCTGATGACCTCGTCGCCGGTCTGCACGTCGCGGGGCAGGCTCTCGCCGGTGAGGGCGGCGGTGTTCAGGGCGGAAGCGCCTTCCACGATCACGCCGTCGATGGGCACCCGCTCACCGGGCTGCACCACGATGACCGTGCCGATCTCCACATCGTCCGGGTCCACCTGCTCCAGCTTGCCGTCCTCGCCCTCAATGTTGGCGTAGTCCGGGCGGATGTCCATCAGGCTGGAAATGCTCTGGCGGCTCTTGCCCACGGCCACGCTCTGGAACAGCTCGCCGATCTGGTAGAAGATGATAACGGCGCAGCCTTCCACGTAGTCGCCCAGCGCGAAGGCACCCACGGTGGCAACGGCCATCAGGAAGCACTCATCGAAGGGCTGGCGGTTCTTGATGCCCAGCAGTGCCTTGCGCAGCACGTCCCAGCCCACCACCAGATACGGAATGCAGTACAGCGCCAGCTCCACCGGCGTGGGGAACTGGGGCAGCAGCTTGAGGATGAGCACCAGCACCACCGCAGCGATGATGCGGTACAGGGTCTTTTTCTGCTTTTTGTTCATACAAAACTCTCCTTTTTGCGGGATCCTGGGCCGCATCCGCTGCGGCGGGCGGGGGATTTCAACAATTTTTCCCCATAAAAATGGATATTCCACGGTTTTACCCGGGTTTTCCACGCAGTTTTTCCGGCGAAAAAGCACTTTTAGCCGTCTGTTTTGTGGATTTTCCGCAAACAGTGTTGAAAACCGGGTGGAAAGTGTTGAAAACTGCGGATTTTTTCAACACGAAAATGCGGCGTATAAAAAACTCCCCCGAAGGGGAGCGGGGCATTTTGAAGGGAGAAAATGCACTTAAATGTCAAAGATCTCGCAGTCGTCCTCCACCTTCTTGCAGGCGGCCAGAACGTTCACCATGGTGTCGTGGGGGTCTGCACCCTCGGCGAACTCCACCTTCATCTTCTGGGTCATAAAGCTGACGGTTGCACCGGCCACGCCTGCCACGGTGTTGGCGGCATCTTCCATCTTCTGGGCGCAGTTTGCGCAGTCCACTTCGATCTTGTAGGTCTTTTTCATAATGAGTACCAGCCTTTCGTTATTCTTCGATATGATCCATCCCCATGGAGAGGATGCTGCGCACATGGTCATCGTCCAGTGCGTAGAAAACGGTTTTGCCCTCGCGCCGGAACCGCACGAGCTTGGAATCCTTCAGCACCCGCAGCTGATGGCTCACGGCCGACTGGCTCAGCTGCACGGCGCTGGCAATGTCCTGCACGCACAGCTCGTTGTCGTGCAGTGCATACAGAATTTTGATGCGGGTGGAGTCGCCGAACACCCGGAACAGATCGGCCAGCTCGTAGAGCACCTCGTCGTCCGGCATCTCCACCGGCTGGTGTTCGTTTTCCGGCACCGCAGGGGCGGCCTGTTCTAACCCGGTCATTGGCTCATCTCCTTCACATCGATATATGAATATCTGTTCATGTGTTCAGAATAGCATGCGGAAAGGCCGTTGTCAAGGCTTTTTGCAAAGTTTCCGGGCAAAAAATAAAAATGCAGTTTTTCTGCGCTGAAACGCAAAAAGCCTGCATTTTTGATTTGCAATTAGGGTGCATTTTGGGTGGTGCGCCGCAGGGCGGAGATATTCTCTTTTGCCGCACAAAAGAGAACCAGAAAGGACGGCGGTGCCCGGAGGGCATGAAAGCCCCAGTGGGGCTTTTAAGCCGCAGACCGGTTTGCGAAGCAAATGCCGCGTGTTTAGCGCGGCAAGGGCACGGCGATTTCGATGCGCTGCAGCCGGGCGGGGATTGTTCTCTTTTGGCACCAAAAGAGAACCAGAAAGGACGGCGGTGCCCGGAGGGCATGAAAGCCCCAGTGGGGCTTTTAAGCCGCAGACCGGTTTGCGAAGCAAATGCCGCGTGTTTAGCGCGGCAAGGGCACGGCGATTTCGACGCGCTGGACCCACGAGAAAGGGGCTACTCGCCCCTTTCAACCCCAAAGAGGATGGGCTCCATACAAAAAAGCTAGCCGCTTCGCTTAACGCTTTTTTGTGTTCCGCCATTTCAAGGCCCCTCAGCCGCTGCGGCGGCAGCTCCCCGCAGGGGAGCGGGTGCGCCCTCTCCGTCTGCTCCCGTTGGTCGCATCCACCTCTCCCTTTGGGAGAGCTGGCAAACCCGAAGGGTTTGACTGAGAGGGCGAAAGGCTCTCCCTTCGGGAGAGCTGGCGCGAAGCGCCTGAGAGGGTTTGCTTCTCGCCGAGCTGCGGGTTCCCCGCTGGCGCGACGCTCCCGCAGGGAGCCAGCGGCAGCAGATACCGTTCGCCGTTACGGCCCTTCCCGTGAAAAAGCAACACCGGAATGACCGCAGTCATTCCGGTGTTGCAATAAAAAATAATATTTCCACTAATATTGCCAAAGCGAACGCGTCGGCAATTCTAAATCGTTAATGCTTTCTCCGGCCTATAACATACCACGGTAGATACATGATCACCAGTGCTGCCGCGATGGCAGGCAGAAAGCCCAGGATATAATACTTCTCGCCCAGCGCGGCGGTGAACGCGCTGGTGATGACGTTGCCATAGGGGTTGTTCAGAAAATAAAAGTTCGTCTGCAAGGGCTTGTTCAAAAAGTAGATGGGCAGGGCCGAACCGAACAGAAACGCCAGCACCATGGGCACCCGGCGCACGCTGGGCCGGTAGCCGCCCGCCACCAGCAGCACCGGGTAGAGCACCAGCAGGGCATGGATGCTCACCGAGTGCAGGTTGATGAGGGTCCACCAGCTGGGCACGTCCCGCCAGCTGGGGCACAGCAGCGCCAGCATGGCCCCGGGGATGCACAGGGCGTAGAGCTCCTCCTTGCACCAGTTCTGGTCCGTGACGGTGCAGTACAGGCAGACGAACACATTGATGCTGCACAGGTGCAGCGGCAGATAGCTCCAGTTCCACTGGCCGGTCAGGGCCATGCCCAGCAGCAGGGCGGCTTCGTCGGCCAGCAGGGCTGCCGTCACGCCCACGAGGATGCGCCGCCGCGTGCGTGCCCCGGCCCGGCGGTACCACACCGCCATGCCGAGGATGAACAGCGCCGACACCGCCAGCTCCACGAGATGCACCGTGCCGAACAGCGGGTAGCACTCGTACCCGGGGCCGAACTCAGCCGCTGTGATGTCGTAGGATTTCCAGAAATCGCTCATCCGCTTCACCGCCTTTTGGCCCTATGATAGCGCGCAGCTCTCCAAAAGGGAAGACTTTTTTGCAAAAAAGCGCAAAAGCGGGTGCATTCTGGGCCGCAGTGTGGTATCTTATAAAATAGTATACACAAATACGCCGCAACGGCGCACAAAGGAGAGGAAAGTATATGACACTGGAAACTGGTATCCGCGGCGAGCAGAGCGTGCTCGTCACCGCGGCCAACACTGCAAAGACCATGGGAAGCGGCACGCTGGACGTGTTCGCCACCCCCGCGCTGGTGGCTCTGGCTGAAAAGACCTGCTGGATGAGCGTGGCCGACGCACTGGGCGAAGGCAATGGCTCGGTGGGCACCAAGCTGGAGCTGGAGCACACCGCCCCCACCCCTGTGGGCATGACCGTCACCTGCGAGAGTGAGCTGGTGGCCGTGGAAGGCCGCAAGCTGACCTTCAAGGTCACCCTGCACGACGAAAAAGGCCCGGTGGGCGGCGGCACCCACGAGCGCTTTGTCATCAATAACGCCAAGTTCGCGGCGAAGGCAGAGGCGAAGAAGGGGTAAAAAGAGAAACGCGCTCGCCCGCTCAGTCACCTTCGGTGCCAGCTCTCCCAAAGGGAGAGCCACGGGCTTAGCCGTTACGCTTCTTGCCTCCCCCTTCGGGGGAGGTGGCATTGCGAAGCAATGACGGAGAGGGTTATTCTTCATCCTTTTTCTCCGGTTGTCCCAGCCGGATCGGCGGCAGGTCCGCGTCCAGCAGCTGCTGTTCGGCGCGCACCTGCGCGTCCTGCAAAAGCTGCGCCGCCTGCACACTGGCGCGGAACAGCTCAAAGTACATCGCTTTATAATCCGGCGCGGCGCTCACCCCCCTGCTGTGTTTGTGGGGATAGTCTTTCCCGCACAGCGGGCGGTGATGCGCCGCCGGAAACAAGAAAAAAGAGGAATCCGTTATGAAAAACAAAAATCTATCCTGGTTCGCGGCGCTGCTGGTGTTCGCGCTGCTGCTGTGGTGCACCGCTGTCACCCCCGGCAAGATCGCGGACCCGTCCACCTACACCTGCTCGGTGTACAGCACCATCTTCTCGCTGCTGCCGCCGGTGATCGCCATCGTGCTGGCGTTGAACACCAAGGAAGTTTACACCTCCCTGCTGGTGGGCATCGCGTCCGGCGCGCTGCTCTACGCCAACGGCAACCTGGAGCTTGCCATCAACACTCTGTTCTTCAACGAGGACGGCGGCATGGTGGCCAAGCTCTCCGATAGCAGCAACGTGGGCATTCTGGTCTTTCTGGTCATGCTGGGCATTCTGGTGGCCCTGATGAACAAGGCCGGCGGCTCGGCGGCCTTCGGGCGCTGGGCGTCCACCCACATCCACTCCCGGGCCGGTGCGCAGTTTGCCACCCTGCTGCTGGGCGTGATGATCTTTGTGGACGACTACTTCAACTGCCTGACCGTCGGCTCTGTCATGCGCCCGGTCACCGACCGGCAGAAGGTGTCCCGCGCAAAGCTGGCCTACCTCATCGACGCCACCGCTGCGCCGGTGTGCATCATTGCGCCGGTGTCCAGCTGGGCGGCTGCCGTTACTTCCAGCGTGCCCGAAGGCTCCGGTATCAACGGCTTTACCATGTTCCTGCGCACCATCCCTTATAACTACTACGCCCTGCTCACGCTGGTGATGATCCTGTTCCTTATCTTTACCGGCACCGACTTCGGCCCCATGCAGCTCAACGAGCGCAACGCGAAAAACGGCGACCTGTTCACCACCGCCGACCGTCCCTACGGCGACGACGTGGACGACGGCACCGAGACGAAGGGCCACGTCATCGACCTGATCGCACCGGTGCTGGTGCTGATCGCAGCCTGTATTTTTGGCATGATCTACACCGGCGGCTTCTTTGAGGGCGTGGACTTCATTACCGCCTTTGCAGACTGCAACGCTTCCGCCGGTCTGGTGCTGGGCAGCAGCATCGCCCTGCTGTTCACCTTCGTGTTCTACCGGGTCCGTCAGGTGATGACCTTCCAGGACTTTGCCGCCTGCATCCCCGAGGGCTTCAAGGCCATGGTCAGCCCCATGCTGATCCTCACCCTCGCCTGGACCCTGTCCGGCATGACCGGCCTGCTGGGTGCAAAGTATTATGTGGCGAACCTGCTGGGCAATTCCGCTGCCGCATTGCAGTACATGCTGCCGGTCATCATCTTCATGGTGGCAGTGTTCCTGGCCTTTGCCACCGGCACTTCCTGGGGCACCTTCTCCATCCTCATTCCCATCGTGTGTCATGCCTTCCCGGATGGTGAGATGCTGGTCATCTCCATCGCGGCCTGCCTGTCCGGCGCGGTCTGCGGCGACCACTGCTCCCCCATCTCGGATACCACCATCATGGCGTCCGCCGGTGCCCACTGCAGCCACGTGAACCATGTGTCCACCCAGCTGCCCTACGCCATCACGGCGGCAGCCTGCGCGGCGGTGTGCTATGTCATCACCGGCATTGCACAGGCATTCCTCGGTGCAAGCGCCAGCCTTGTCACCTCGCTCATCCTGCTGGCTGTGGCCATTGCAGTGGAGCTGGCCGTGCTGAGCGTCATCCGCGTGCGTACCGGCAAAGCGGCAAAGAAAGCTTGACCGAGAAAGCGCAATTTCCCTTTGCGCCGCGGGCAAAACGTGGTATACTGAAAGAAAATGAACTTTCGGAGGCGCACGACCCATGCTGGAACAGGCATTTCAGGACGTATACACCAAATTCAAGCTGCATTTTTACCAGAATGTTTTTCAGCGTTTTGCCACGCGGGAAGCGACCCTGACCACGGTGGAATCCTTCTGCATGGAAGGCATCATGGCCATGGGCGAGCCCACCATTGCGGAGTTTTCGCGCATGATGCAGATCTCCACCCCCAATGCGGCGTATAAGATCGGCAGTCTGGTGAAAAAAGGCTATGTGGAAAAGATCCAGTCCACCACCGACCGGCGCGAATACAACCTGCGTCCCACCCAGAAGTATATCGATTACTACAACATCAGCTATTCCTACCTGCACACCGTAGTGGAGCGCGCCCGCGAGCGTTTCTCCCCTGAGGACTGCGCAAAGCTGGAAGAGATGCTCACCATCGTGAGCGACGAGCTGATGCCGGAACTGGACCTGCCCAAAAAGAACGCAGAATAAGCAAAAAACCTCCCGGTCGCTGGCCGGGAGGTTTTTTTGTGTATCGTTACTTCTGCTCTTTATCCACCACCTGGATCTTGCCCTTCTTCCACAGCACATAGGAAGTGAGGATGCCGATGGGCAGCATCACGATGATGAAGATGCCCACAAGGCCGCCCAGCGCCGCGCCGTAGCCCGCCAGACGGGCCGCGAGGGAGAGCACCGTCATGATGATGAGCACCGGCAGCACGCCCTTGATACCGCCCTTGACCACCTTATTGCCGCTGGCAGAGCTGGCGAACAGGCCCAGCGCCATGGAGCCGAACAGGGCCGGCAGCAGGTAGCCGGAAGCCGTCTTGACGGCGGGCAGCTCGAACACCGGGCTGATGAAGGAAGCGCACACCGCCGCCAGCGTCAGGATGGCAACGGTCATCAGGGACGAGACCGCCACAGCCACCGAGGCAATGGCTTCACCCTCCGGGGTGTTGGGCTGCTTCTTGGTCAGGTTCATGGCGTTGGCTGCCACGGGCAGCTTCAGGTTCATGATGTTGCCAGTGATAAAAGCCAGGTACGCCGAGCAGCCCAGAATGGGGGTGTAGCTCAGGGCCTCTGAGAAGCCCACCGGGATATAGATGAGCAGGATGGAGAAGGTGCTCACGTTGAACACCTCGCCCAGACTCGGGATGCTGTCGTAGGCGGCCAGCACCACGAAAGGCAGCGCCACCATGTAGATGAGGGCGATCAGGGTGCCCACGCGGCCCCAGCGGTGTGCCCAGCTCTGGAAGGAATCCATTTTGGTCTCGGTCTTTGCTTTGCTCATGTTCCTGCCCTCCTTACCCGAAAATGCGCACCCATGCCAGCGACGAGATCAGGCCGCCCAGCATGGAGAATGCCATCACAAAGTTGTTCAGCCACGCAAGGCCCGGGCGCTTTGCCAGCACGCCCACGCCCACTGCGATGACAAGGCCGGTGATCATGACAGCCGCCTGCACGTTATCCGTGAACAGCAGGATGGGGATGTATACGGAAAACATCACCAGCATGAACACGCCGGAGAGCACGTTTTTCCAGGTGCTGCCGCCGTTATCGGCAGCGGAGCGGTCCACGCTCTTGCACAGCTTTTTGCCGAAGGGCAGCAGGATGAGAAAGCCGCTCAGCATACCCACGCTCATCAGGATCATCACCACGCCGAACTGGCGGCCGGTGGCGCTTTCCAGCATTTCGGCCGAGGATGCATAGCCCAGCACCTGCGCGATGGAGCTGGAGATCATGGTTTCATACGACAGCGAGCCGATGACCGAAAGCCGCCACCATGCCCACACACTGCCCAGCACCGCAATGAGCACGAACAGGCCCACCACGATGGAAAGGCTGGGCACGATGGAAAACACAAGGCTGGATTTGATGACGTTGCTCAGCTCTTTGCGGGTGATGCCCAGTTCCAGGCAGTGGTCGTAGGCCTTTTTCAGATACACCAGCGAGAACGCCGCGATGTAGACAAGGCCGCCGATGACCAGCGCCAGCAAAAGCGGGCTCTGGATGATGTCTTTCATGGTTGCCATGAGATTGTCCCTCCCTCAAATACACTCCGGACGAAAAAAGGCGGGTGTTTTGTGCCCGCCGTCCTTGCGATACGGACAGGATACCGGAAAAAGCCGTGCTTGTCAAATAAGTAACACTAAAGCACGGGCGGTGGTTTGGGCAGATTTTTGCCGCGAAAACCGGCAAAGAAGCTTTACTGCGTTAAAATAATAAAGTGATGACCGCCGGTCACTTTGCATCCGTTGAAAGTTGCATAAAAAACAAAGAAAAATTTTGTCGTTCTGCTGAAAACAGCGCCCGCCCGGCCCTTGCAAACGCCGTAAAACCTGTTATAATACAAGCATCAACATATCGAAGAAATGGGTTTTTCTGCGGCAGTGCGGCCGCAGCCGAAGGACCCTGCGAGATTTTTGAGGGAAAGACCAATGGAACATGTGACCGAACAACAATTGACACGGCAGCAGAGCCCCGTCTGGCGGGCCCTGCGTGCCGCTGCACCCCAGACCATCCCGGTGCTGGCGGGCTATTTTGTGCTTGGCATGGGCTACGGCATCTACGTGCAGTCGCTGGGGCTGCCGGTGTGGATGCCCATGCTCATGGGCACGGTGGTGTATGGCGGCTCGCTGGAATTTGTTCTGGCAAGCCTGCTGCTCAGCGCGTTTTCACCGCTCTCCGCCTTTTTGATGGCCCTGATGATTCAGGCCCGGCACCTGTTCTACGGCCTTGCCATGCTGGAGCGCTACAAGGGCTACGGCCTGCGCAGCTTTTACATGATCTTTGCCATGAGTGACGAGACCTTCTCCATCACCTGCTCGGCGGAACCGCCTGCGGGGGTGGATAAGGGCTGGTTCATGTTTTTCATCACCCTGCTGGACCAGTTCTACTGGGTGGCCAGCGCGGGCCTTGGCGCGGCGGTGGGGTCCATCCTGCCCTTCAGCACCGAGGGCGTGGACTTCGTCATGACGGCTATGTTCACGGTCATCTTCCTCAACCAGTGGGAAAAGAGCAAGCAACACTACAGCGCCTTCATTGGCTTGGCCGCACCGCTGGTGTGCCTGGCCATTTTCGGCTCCGGCAGCTTCCTGCTGCCGTCCATGGGCTGCATTTTGGTGCTGCTGCTGGCCCTGCGCAAGCCCATTGAAAAAGCCGAGGGCACCGAGCCGGAAGCCGAAAAGAAAAACGAGGAGGTGGGCGCATGACCGCACTTCAGATGGGCCTGACCATTGCGGTGTGCACCGCCGCCACCATGATCACCCGCTTTCTGCCGTTCGTGGTGTTTTCGTCCAAAGACCAGCAGCCGCCCGAGGTGGTGCGGTATCTGGGCCGGGTGCTGCCCGCCGCCATCTTCGGCATGCTGATCGTTTACTGCCTGAAAAGCGTCACTCCGTTTGCGGGCAGCCACGGCATCCCGGAGGCCATTGCTCTGCTGGTGACGGTGGCCCTGCACAAGTGGAAGCACGAAACGCTGCTCAGCGTGGCGGGCGGCACCCTGTGCTATGTGCTGCTGGTGCAGCTGGTGTTTTGAAAAACGCAAAGCGCTGCCGCGCAGGGGAATTCCTGTACGGCAGCGCTTATTTATTTTGCCGGGAACTGCGCTTCGAAGTCCGCAAATTCCTGCGGGCGGGTCAGGCAGACAAAATATCCCGCCGGGTCGCGGTAGATACCGTGTTTTCCCCGCAGGAAGCCGGGCCGCAGTTCCTTTACCAGAAAATAGTCTGCCTCCGGGTCGTCGGCATAGCGGATGCCGACGGTTTTGCCCGGCACAAAGCCGGAAGGCCCGTAAAAGGCGGGATCGCCTTCCAGCACGGCTGCACCAAAACCGCGTTCCGCGGCTTTCTGCAGTGCAGTGTCCAGCAGCAGGCGGCCAAGGCCCTGCCGCTGCATCTCCGGTGCGATGCACAGCGGGCCGACATTCAGCACCGGCAGGACGCTGCCATCGTCCAGCGCCGCATCGGCCCGGACGGCGGCAAACTGCCCAATGAGCCTGCCGTCCTGTTCCAGCACAAGGGCGAGGTCCGGCACAAAGGCCGGGTCCTGCCGCAGGCAGTGCAGAACAAAATGCTCCATACAGCCCGGGCGGTAAACATTCCAGAATGCATCCCGCACAAGGCTCTCCACGGCGCGGTAGTCGGCAGGCACTTCCTGCCGGATGGTCATTGATGTTTGCTTCATTGGGGTTCCTCCTTTCCGTCTCTGTGCCCAGCGTAACACGCAATTCTGTATAAAAAATGTACCCGCGGCATTTCCGTTTCGGGGAAATGCTGCGGGTACATTATGGTATCGGGCAAAGCCGTGTCCTTTTTTGCGGTTTTGTGCTTACTTGCGGCCGTAAAGAATGCCCATGCCGGAGATCATCCACGGGGTGCGCACATAGCCGGGCACGAAGTCCAGCTTCTGCTCCAGATTGCCGATAAAGTGCACCTCGGTGATGCCCTCGGCCTGCAGCTGCTTCACGAATTCATCCATGTCGCCGTACAGGCCCTTCTGAGAGAACATGTCCTGGAAGGAGAATGTGCCGCCCTTTTTCACCACACGCAGCGCTTCCCGCACCACGTCGCGCTTGTCCTTGGCGGTGCGCACCTCGTGGAACACAAAGTTGGAGACAGCGGCATCAAAGCTCTCGTCCGGGTAGGCCAGATGGGCCGCGTCGCCCTTCTCAAAGGTGATGCGATCGGCCACGCCCTCAGCCTTGGCATTGCGCTCGCACTGGTCTTTGGCGTAGTTCCACTCGGCACCCCAGTAGTCCATGCCGGTGAGCTGTGCTTCCGGGAAGGCTTTGGCACAGCGGACGGTCAGCGCGCCGGCACCGCAGCCGATGTCCAGCAGTTTGCCCTTGCCGTCCCAGTCCAGATGCTGCACCAGATGTTCGTGGACTTTCGCCATCATGTTGCCCTTGCCGAAGGCGAACTCCTCATGGCAGCGGTACATGTATGCGCCGTAGGCCAGCAGAATGATGCCGAGGACTGCCAGCACCACCGCCAGCACAGTCTTATGCAGGCCGATGCCGCAGGCAAGCCCTGCCGCCAGCAGCACCGCGCCGCCGCCGAACAGCGGCGGGAACATCTTCTCCGGGACCCAGTTGCCGTAGTTGGTTTGTGTATTCATCATGATACCTCCCTGCTCGGTTGATATCATCATGTTAGCATAAACAAACCACGCTGTCAATGCCGCGCAGCGGCTCAGTGATAGAAGGTGTCGAAGTTCACCTGACGGTAGAAACGCTGCTGCAGCTGGTCAAAGCTTTCGCAGTTCTGGGCCAGCAGCCACATGCTCTTGGTCACCACGGCTTCAATGGTCATGTCGTGGGCCTCCAGGAAGCGGAAGCGGTTCTTCACCCGCTTGCCCACCTCGTAAACGCCCACGTCGCTGCCCTCATAGGTGACCTGGGTGGTCAGGATGAGCACCTTGCGAGTCTTGTCGTAGTCGCCCAGCCCTTCGGCAAAGGCGTCCATGAGCTGCTGCGGGATGCCGCCCACGCCAAAGCTCTCCACGATGACGCAGTCGTACAGGCGGAAAATTTCGGGGATGAGGTCGGGGCTCATGCCCGGCGTCAGCTTGAGCAGGAACACCTTCGGGTCCAGTGCGCGGCCGAACTCTACCGGGCCGGTGGGCCACGGCGACGGGATATACCGCACCAGCCGGTCGCCCTGCACCAGCGCCAGCTCCGGGAAGTTGACCGAGGCAAAGGCGTCGTAGCTGATGGTCTTGTTTTTCTTGGCGCGGGTGCCCGCGATGACGTGCCCGCCGAACACCACCATGACGCCGCGGCTGCCCGGGTCCAGCGCGCAGATGACGCTGTCGCGCAGGTTTTTCTTCGCGTCGGTGATCTCGTTGGAGATGGGCTGCTGGGCACCGGTGAGGATGATGGGCTTGTCCGCGTTCTGGATGAGGTACGAAAGCGCCGCCGCCGAGTAGGCCAGCGTGTCGGTGCCGTGGCAGATGATGAAGCCGTCGTACAGGGCGTAGTTCTCCTGCACGGCCTTGGCCATCATGAGCCAGTGCTCCTGGCCGAGGTCGGTGCTGTCGATGCTGCACAGGGCCAGCGTTTCCGGGACGCACAGGTCGTTGAGCTCCGGCAGGTGGGCCAGAAGTTCTTCGCTGGTGAGCACGGGCTTCAAGCCCTGCTGGGTGCGCACGCTTGCAATGGTGCCGCCGGTGGTGATGAAAAGAATGCGCTGTTTGGTCATAAAAGAAAGCCTCCGTGGCAGAAAATTCGCAGAAATTCAGGGAACGAAACCAGTATAGCATACTCTTTTCAGCGTGAAAAGCGGCAGGCGGCGGCAAAAAACAAATTTTTGCGACCCAGTCACAGAAGTTTGGGGTGTTTTGGTGTATACTAAAGGAAAAAAGGCGGCAGGCATCTGCCGCTTTCAAAAAGCAAGAACGAGGATGAACGTATGCCCAACATTGTGATCATCGGTTCCGGCCCGGCGGGGGTATCCGCCGCGCTGTACGCCGTCCGCGCCGGGGTGCACACCACCGTGCTGACCAAAGGCCCCGGTGCGCTGGACCGCGCCGAAAAAATTGAAAACTACTACGGCTTCGCCGAGCCCATCTCCGGTGCCGAGCTGGAGCGCCGCAGCATTGAAAACGCAAAGCGTCTGGGCGTGAACGTGATCACGGCCGAAGCCGTGGGCCTGACCTATACCGATAAACTTACCGTAGAAACAGTGGGTGCAGATTACCCGGCGGACGCTGTCATCCTGGCCACGGGCGCTTCCCGCGCGGTGCCGCGCATTCCGGGCCTTGCCGGGCTGGAGGGCCACGGCGTAAGCTTTTGCGCCGCCTGCGATGCTTTTTTCTATCGCGGCAAGGACGTGGCCGTGCTGGGCAGCGGCGAGTATGCCCTGCATGAGGTGCAGGCGCTTTTGCCGGTGGTGGGCAGCGTATCCCTGCTGACGAACGGTGCCCCGCTGACGGCACAGTTCCCGCCGGAGGTAAAGGTATATCCGCAGAAGGTGGACGCCATCCTGGGCGAGAAGGTAGTCACTGGGGTGCAACTGTCCGGCGGCGAAACGCTGGCGGTCAGCGGCGTATTTGTGGCGCTGGGCGTGGCGGGCAGCACCGCGCTGGCCCGCAAGATCGGTGCCGCTGTGGACGGGAACCGCATCGTGGTGGACGCGGCCATGCAGACCACCGTGCCCGGCCTGTACGCGGCGGGCGACTGCACCAGCGGCCTTCTGCAGGTGGCAAAGGCCGTGTATGAGGGCGCACTGGCGGGCACTGAAGCCGCCAAGGCCCTGCGGAAAGGATGAAGCATATGCCGGAAAAAACGAATGACCACCGCGGGTGCCTTGCCTGCGGCTTCCCCTTCTGGGACGACCTGACGCCCGACGAGCAGGACATGCTCTGCCGCTATACCCGACCGGTGCACTACGCAAAAGGGGCACGGGTACACAGTCCGCTGGAAAGCTGCGTGGGCATCCTGCTGCTGCGGTCGGGCCAGCTGCGGGCCTACCTGCTCTCGGAGGATGGGCGGGACGTGACCCTTTACCGCCTGTTCGGCGGCGAGGTGTGCATCCTGTCGGCGTCCTGCGTGATGGACTCGGTGAACATCGATCTGTACATCGACGCCGAGGAGGACACCGAAGCCTACTGCATCAGTGCAGGCGTGTTCCGCAAACTGATGCAGCAGAACGTCCATGTGCGCTGCTACGCCTACCAGATGACGGCAGAGCGCTTCTCCGACAGCATGTGGACCATGCAGCAGGTGCTGTTCATGAGCGCGGACCGCAGGCTTGCCATCTTCCTTTCCGACGAGCTGGCCAAAACCGGCGGCGATGAGGTGCGCATGACCCACGACCAGATCGCAAAGTACATGGGCTCGGCCCGCGAAGTGGTGAGCCGGATGTTGAAGTATTTCGCGCAGGAAGGCTGGGTGCGCCTTTACCGCGGCGGCGTGCAGGTGCTGGATAAGAAAAAGATGCAGCAATTGGCGAGAGGGCAGTAAAAAAGAGGACGATGCGATGCATCGTCCTCTTTTTACGTTAAACTTTAGCCTTTGCAGCCCTGTTCTTCCCAGTCGCCGAAATCGCTGGCGTCAGCGATCTTGGTGGGGTCGAACTTGCCGGTTTCGTCCCTGGGGGCTTCGGCGGGGCCGGCCTCCACGGGGTTCGGGTTCGGGGCCTCCGGGTCATACACCGGCTTCTCGCCGTCTTTGGCGGGCAGGGTCACCGGCTCATTTGCAGCCGGGGCAGCAGGTTCGTCCGCTGCTTCTGTGGGCGGTTCGGCAGCAGGAGCTTCCGGCGCGGCTTCTTCGGCGGGCGCAGCAGCTTCGGCCTTGGCCTCGCCCTCGGCGTAGGCTTCGGCGGTCTTTGCAGCCTCCTTGGCGTCCAGCTCGGCGTCCTCCGGGAACTCCACCGACTCCACATGGAGCGGGTCTTTCTCGTTCAGCAGCTTATCCAGCGCCACGATGGCGGCACCGGTGACGGCCACAGCGGCGGCCGTGCCCAGGATACGGAACAGTGTTTTCATGCCAGAACCTCCTTGAAAATTCAGTTTAAGAGAACGTTACCACATCGTTCAGCGGCTTTTCGGCGGGCTCCACCGAGATGGCGGTGAGCACCGGGCCCTTGCCGCGGTAGATGTTGTGGAACTTGTAGCCCACCTTAGCGGTCACCCGCACCCAGGCGCGCTGCTCCAGCGCCTTGTAGCCGTCGTAGCTGCAGGGGAAGCCCACGAACTGGATGTCCTGCACGCAGCAGGTCATGGCAAAGCGGCCGGGCACGAAGCTGTTCTTGCCCGCGCGGTTGGTCTGGCACACCTGTGCCAGGAACTTGACCGTCTTGCCGGTATACTTCTGGGGCTCGTCCTGGCAGTCCATATACCAGATGCCAAAGTCGTCGTCCTGGATCTCGATCACGTCTGCGTTCACATCGAAGGGCAGCGGGTCGGGGATGTCGTCGTAGGCCACGCTGCCGTCGGCGAACTCGTAGGCGATGTCGCACTTGCGGGAAGCCTGACGCACCAGCTTGTGCAGCTCCTGCCGGGCGGCGTCGTTGTTCACGGCCTCAGCGCGGTTGAACACGATCAGCTCACTGCGGGCAATCTTGTCCAGCAGCAGGCTGCGCATGGAGTTGTCGCGGGCATAGGTGAGGGCGGTGGTGCCGTCGGCGGTGGCGATGCACTGGTAGACGATCCAGCTCTCGGGCAGGGCCTCGGCCAGGTCCTGCAGCAGCCACATGCCGTTGTACTCGATGACCACGCGGCCTGCGCCGGATTCCTTCTCCAGCTTTGCCAGGTTCTGCGGGTTCAGCTCGGCCTTGTCCTCGATGACCTTCACGGTCACGCCGGGGAAGGCAAACTTTTTGGGGTTGTATTCTTCTTCGCCTTCCTCGCAGATCAGCAGCAGGGTCTTGTCGCCGGAGTCGAAGTTGGGGTCTTCAAAGGTCTCCTGAATGAATTTGGTCTTGCCGCTTTCCAGAAAGCCCACGAACAGGTAGACCGGAATTTCTTTTGCCATAAGTGATGGTTTCTCCTTCTTATTTTAACGCTCAGCAGCCGAACAGCTCAGCAATGGCCTTCTCGTTCAGCTTGGAGCCGATGACGACCAGCTTGCCGCCCACGTCAGCACCGCGGGCACGCACTTCCCACTCGCCGGGCACATAGTCGAACTCCAGCCAGCCGTCGGCACCGCCGTCCACGATGCCCTTGCTGCGCAGGATCATGCCGTAATTGCCGGTGTCCAGCTCGGTGAGGGCGTGCTCCACTTCGGCCTTGGTGAACTTGCGGGCCGTCTCGACGCCCCAGCTGGTGAACACCTCGTCGGCGTCGTGGTCATGATGATGGTGATGATGACCGCAGCAGCAGTGGTCACCGTGCTCGTGGTCATGCTCGTCATGGTCTTCATCGTGATCGTGGTGATGATGCTCGTGCTCATCCTCATCATCGTCGTCGTCGTGATGATGGTGGCCGCAGCAGCAATGATCGTCGTCATCGTCATCATGGTGGTGATGATGCTCATGCTCGTCATGGTCATCATCCTCGTCATGATCGTGGTGATGGTGATGCTCGTGCTCATCCTCGTCATCGTCGTCGTCATCGTGATGATGGCCGCAGCTGCACACGCCGTTCTCATCGTAGTGATGGTGGTGGTGATGATGTTCTTCTTCCTCATCCTCGTGGGCGTGTTCCTCATTGGCCTTGGCTGCCATGGCGATCAGCTCTGCCTTGAAGTCGTCCTTGGTGGACATGGCCTTCAGGATCTGCTCACCGGTCAGGTCGTCCCATGCGGTGGTGACGATGGTAGCGGTGGGGTTCTTCTCGCGCAGCATGGCTACGGCAGCGGCGATCTTCTCCTCGCTGGCGGTCTGGGTGCGGCTGAGCAGGATGCAGCTTGCGTGGCTGATCTGGTCATCGTAGAACTCGCCGAAGTTCTTCATATACATCTTGACCTTGTTCACATCGGCCACGGTGACAAAGCTGTTCAGCTGCACGTCCAGGTGCTCGGCCACGCCTTCCACAGCGCGGGTCACGTCGGAGAGCTTGCCCACGCCGGAGGGCTCAATGACGATGCGGTCGGGGTGGTACTGCTCCACCACCTGCTGCAGTGCGGTGCGGAAGTCGCCCACCAGCGAGCAGCAGATGCAGCCGGCGTTCAGCTCGTTGATCTGGATGCCGCTTTCCTTCAAAAAGCCGCCGTCGATGCCGATCTCGCCGAACTCGTTCTCGATCAGAACGACCTGCTGGCCGGCAAAGGCCTCTTTGATGAGCTTTTTGATCAGGGTAGTTTTACCGGCGCCAAGGAAGCCGGAGAAAATATCGATTTTGGTCATGATTCAAATGCCTCTTTCTTGTAATAGCACACAGAGCCGCAGAGTGCTGGCTCAAAAATCTTACACTCCTATTATAACAAGGCTGTCAATGGGAAAACGCCCTTTTTCAAGAAAAAATTGTAACATTTTTTGCAAATTGGCGGCATTTTGAGGGAGAATGAACTCCCTCAGTCAAAACCTGACGGTTTTGCCAGCTCCCTCGGGGAGGGAGCCTCTGGCGTGCCCGCAAACTTTGCGCTTACGCCGGAAACTGCAAACCCCTCTGGTGAAAAAGTGGTTCAGAAACGCCCGCAGGCGTTTCTGAACCACAAATATAAAAATATTTTTCCGCTGAACATGGCCAGAGCGCAAGCGGAGGCCATTCCAAACCGTCCCGCCCTCGCATTGCAATCTTTTCGTTTGGATGATACAATAAGACACAAGAAAACACCGCCGCCGGGCGTTTTTTCCGGCTTGCGAAAAACAAAAAAGGATGCGATCGTATGAGCATGAATACCGTTCCCGAGCGCCTTGCCGCGCTGCGCGCCGCCATGGCCGCAAACGGCGTGGCCGTTTATCTGATCCCCGTGGGCGACCCCCACGCCAGCGAATACCTGCCCGACCACTACACCAGCCTGACCTGGTTCTCCGGTTTCCACGGCGAGAACTCCACCTTTGTGGTCACCCGTACCGAGAGTGCCCTGTGGGCAGATGGCCGGTACTTCGTGCAGGCGGAAAAGGAGATCGCGGGCACAGAAATCAAATTGCAGCGCATGGGTGAGCCGGGTGTGCCCACCGTGGAGGAATACTGCGCAAACGCCCTTGCCGAGGGCGAAGTGCTGGGCCTGTGCGGCCTGACTGCCGCCACCGCCCTCGTGGGCAAGCTGGAAAAGGCGCTGGCGAAAAAAGGCGCTTCCATCAAGACCCTGAACCTCGAGGATGAGCTGTGGACTGAGGGCCGTCCCGCCCTGCCGGACACCCCGGCGTGGATTTTGCCGAAGGAATATGCGGGCTTCTCCCCGGCCGAAAAGCTGGACCAGCTGCGCGGCAAGCTTTCGGAGCTGGGCTGCACCGCCCAGTTCGTGGGCAAGCTGGATAACCTCGCCTGGCTTTTGAACCTGCGCGCCATGGACATCGAGTGCACCCCCTACGCCATGGCCTACTGCTATGTGACGCCCAGCCGCGCGGTACTGTTCATCAACACCGCCCGCGTCACCCCGGAAGCCAAGGCGGAGCTGGAAGCCAACGGCGTGACCCTCGCGGAGTACGACGATGTGCTCCCCTTCCTCGCCGCCGAGACCGAACCTCAGACCGTGCTGGCCGAAGCCGCCACCGTGAACTACGCGGTGTATCAGGTGCTGGAAAAGAACCCCGCCCTCACCGTGAAGGACGGCACCGACCCGCTGCTGCTGATGAAGGGCGTGAAGAACGACACCGAGCTTGCCCACATCCGGGAAGCCCACATCCGCGACGCCGTGGCCATGGTGCGGTTCCAGATCGAGCTGGAGAGCCGCCTTGCCGCCGGGGAAACGCTGACCGAGCTGACCGTGGACGAAATTCTGCACAAGTACCGCAGCAACACCGACAAATTCCTTGTGGAGAGCTTTGGCACCATTGCGGCCTACGGTGGCAACGCGGCCATGATGCACTACCACGCCACCCCGGAAGACCACGCCGTGCTGCAGCCGAAGGGCTTTCTGCTGGTGGACAGCGGTGCCACCTACATGGACGGCACCACCGACATCACCCGCACCTACCCGCTGGGCGAGCTGACCGAGGATGAGAAGCGGTTCTACACCTGGACCCTGCAGAGCCACATCGACCTTGCCAAGGCCGTCTGGCTGGATTACTGCGAGTGCAAGATGATCGACACCATCGCCCGCGAACCGCTGTGGCGGCACCTCATCAACTACCGCTGCGGCACCGGCCACAGCGTCAGCTTCGTGGGCAATGTCCACGAAGGCCCCCACAGCCTGCGGGGTACGAACTCGGTGGTCATGCGCCCGGGCATGGTGGTCACCGATGAGCCCGGCGTCTACGAGACCGATCTCGTGGGCATCCGCATCGAGAACGAGCTGGTGTGCGTGCACAAGGCCGACAACCAGTACGGCACCTTCCTGGGCTTTGAGCCGCTGATGTTCGTGCCCATTGCCACCTCGCCCATTCTGCCCGGCGTGCTGGACAGGGACGAGATCGCCTGGCTGAACGACTACCACCGCCAGGTGTTCGCAAAGCTGGCCCCGCACCTGAACGATGCGGAGCGGGTCTGGCTGGCGGAAAAGTGCGCCGCCATCAGCTGCTGAGAGACAAAAAACGACAAAAACACCCGGGGCCGTGCGGGAGCCGGAGCGGCTCCCGGCAGAACTCCGGGTGCTTTTTGTGTCATATTATAGCTTGCAGAAATGCGCCTGCGGCGTGTCCAGCGGCGGCAGAGTGAACTCGTTCTCGCCAAAGGGGGAGCGCAGGACGGCACCCCGCAGCTCGGCGGAAAGGCCTGCCTCGGCACAGAGGGTGCGGTACAGCTGCATTGCCCGCCGCCGCACCGCAAGGATGTCGGCAGTGCTCACCCGGGTGTGGGAGACGCTCTGGGGGTTCTGCAGGTAGTGGTAGCCGATGTCCGGGATGGAAACGACGGTGCGCACGAAGTGCAGGTATTCCAGGTTGAACAGCTGGTCTTCCGCGAACAGCACCTGCGGGATGCGCAGGCCGTGGGCTTCCAGCACATCCCGGCGGTAGAGCTTGTTCCACAGCACCCCGTAGAAAAAGGTGTTGGGCTTTTGGAGCAGCTGCCGGAGGTAGTCCGGCAGGGCGTACACCCCGGCGGGCAGGAAGCCATAGGCCCGGGTGCGGGGCGGGTTGCGCTTGCGCACCACGCTCACCGCCTTTTCCCAGGGGCGGGTGTGCTCCACAAAGTGCTCCGGGTAGACCATCCAGAACGGCGCGACCACCAGCTCTGCCTGGTGCTGCTCGGCGGCGGTGACCAGCTTTTCGGTAAAATCCGGGGCCAGCCAGTCGTCGCAGTCCACGAACTGGATGTACTTGCCGTGGGCCAGCCGGATGCCCTGGTTTCGGGTATCGGCCGCGCCGGTATTGGGTTTGTCGATCACGGCGATGCGGTGGTCTTGGGCGGCAAGGCGGGCGCAGACGGCAGCGGTGTCGTCGGTGGAGCCGTCGTTCAGCAGTAAAATTTCGATGCTTTTATAAGTCTGGGCGCAGAGGCTTTCCACACAGCGGGTGATGCAGCCCGCGGCGTTATACATGGGCACAAGGATGCTCACGAGAGGAAACTCCATAAAAACTCCTTTCGACGTCAGCGCAGGCTTTTGGTGCGGGCAACGGTATCGGCCAGCTTCTGCACCGGGCCGCTGGGCAGGGTGCTCTCGAACAGGCTGAGGTAGATGCCCCGCAGACGGGTGCGGTATTTTTCATACAGGCCCATTTCCCGGCACATCTGGCTGTAGATGCCGTACATGCGTTTCCGGTGCTCCAGCATGGCGCGGAGGGTGACCTGGGTGTGGCAGACGCTCTGGGGGTTCTGCACATAGCAGTAGCAGGGCTGCGCAAGAGAGACGAAGGCCCCTTCGGTGTGGTGCAGGTAGGCGGCGTTGAACTGCTGATCCTCAGTGAAGGCCATGGCCGGGAAGCGCACCCCATGGGCGGCGATGACGTCCCGGCGGAACAGCTTGTTCCACACCACGGTGAAGTAAAAGCTGGCGGGCTGGCCGATGACCCACCACAGATAGTCGGCTTTTGTGTAGACCCCGGCGGGCAGCAGGCTGTATTCCCGGGTGTCATAGCCGCTGCCGTGGGGGATCATCATCCGGTAAGGGGCCAGCACCAGCGCGGCCTTGTGCCGCCGGGCGGCGGAAACGAGGCGCTCGGTGCAGCCGGGCAGCAGGTAGTCGTCGCTGTCGGCAAACTGGATGTATTCGCCCCTGGCAAGGGCCAGCCCCTGGTTGCGGGTGTCCGAAGCGCCGGAGTTGGGCTTGTCGATGAGGCGGATGCGGGCATCCGCGGCCGCCAGCTCCCGGCAGACGGCCAGGGTGTCGTCCTTCGAGCCGTCATTGAGCAAAAGGATCTCCAGGTTCGGGTAGGACTGGCTGCAGATGCTTTCCACGCAGCGGCGGATGGTGTTCTGCGCGTTGTACATGGGCACGATCACACTGACGAGGGGCTGTTCCATAAAAAGCGTCTCCTTTGCGGGAAAATGGGGGAAGAATTATCCTTATGATACACGCCCTGCCGCCAAAAAGCAAGCGCGGCGGGCCGAGAACGGAGGAAGCAGGAATGATCTTTCACATCGCGGTCTGCAGCCCGGATGCTGGGCTGCGCAGCGGGCTGGAGCGGCAGTGCATGGAATACTTTGCCCGCCGGGCGGATGCGTGCATCGTGCAGCAGCTGCCGGACGCCGCTACCCTCCTGCAGCGGGACACCGCCGGGGACCGCTATGAGCTGTACCTCATCGAGCTGGCGGCGGTGGCCTCGCCCGAGGGGCTGGCGGCGGCCGCCGAGCTGCGCCGCCGGGGCCGCCGGGCACCGCTGGCCTTCGTGGCCCGCACCCCGGCCCACGCCTACAGCGCCTTCCGGGTGGACGCGATGCAGTATCTGCTGCTGCCGGTGCACCAGCAGGAGCTTTCCGCCCTGCTGGACCGCGCCGCCGAACCGGAGTACGGCCCGGCCCTGACGGTGAACACGGCCGAGGGGCTGCGGGTGCTGGCCTATGCCGAGATCGAATATCTGGAGTGCACCCACCACATCGTCCACTTCCACCTGCTCAGCGGCGAGGACGTGACCTCTCTTTCGCTGCGGGTGCCTTTTTCGGCGGTGGCGGGGCCGCTGCTGGCGGACGGCCGCTTCCTGCAGCCCCACCGCTCCTATGTGGTCAGCCTGGCCGCCGTGCGGCTGCTGAGCGCCGGAGAATTGCAGATGACCAGCGGCGCGCGGGTGCCCATCCCCCGTGGGCGGGAAGGCGCCGTGCGGGAAGCCATCCGCGCCTGGTACCGCTGAGGAACACAGCAAAAAAGAGCCGCTTCGGGCGGCTCTTTTTTCGTGTGCAAAGGTGGTTTATTCAGGTTTTGGGTCCAGCTTTTTCCTGCGGGAGGCCCGGGCCGGTTTTGCCGGGCGGCTGGCGGCGTCTGTCTCCTGGACCGGCACCGAGGAGGCGTCCAGCCCGGTCAGGCTGCCCCAGTAGGATGCGGCGTCGTCGATGGCGCGCTGCAGCAGGCTGGAGGGCGAAACGTTCTCGGAAAAAGCCACCAGCGACTTGTACAGCCGGGGCTGTGCTTCGTCGTAGATGCCCAGCTTTGTGAACAGCTCTTTGTAATAGCGCAGCATCTGCAGCTTGTTCTGCATCACGGTGCCGGCGGTGAGTTGGGTGTGGCAGATGCCCTGGGGGTTCTGGATGTAATAATAGCCGGGGGTGTCGATGGAAGCAATGACCTTGGCGTATTGCAGGTAGCGCACATTGAACTGCTGATCCTCGGCGTAGAGCAGGTCGTTGGTGAACCAGAGGTCCACGGCTTCCAGCAGCTGGCGGCGGTAGAGCTTGTTCCACACCACGTTGAAGTAGAAGGTGGCGGGCTTTTCGATCAGCTGCATCGCGTAGGCACGCTGGTCGTAGACCCCGGCGGGCAGAAAGCCGTATTGGCGCACCTTATAGCCGCGGCGGTCGGTGACGGAGGGGTCCTCCAGGAAAAGCTTTGCGTCCGGGGCCAGTTTTTCCCCTTCGCCGGGATTCACCATCTCCGGCGGCAGGGCCATCCAGTAGGGCGAGATGACAAGGTCGGCGCTGTTGGCCTCGGCCGCGCGGACCATATTTTCCGTAAAATCGGGCTCCAGCAGGTCGTCGCTGTCCACGAACTGGACGTACTTGCCTTTGGCCACCTTCATGCCATCGTTGCGGGTCATGGAAAGCCCGGCATTGGGCTTGTCGATCAGGGTGATGCGGGGGTCTTTGCGGCGGAACTGCTCGCAGATGGCAAGGCTGCCGTCTGTGGAGCCGTCGTTCAGCACGATGACTTCGATCTCTTTCCAGGTCTGCGCAAGGACACTTTCCAGACACCGGGCAACACTATTCTGCACGTTATACACAGGCACGATAATGCTGACGAGCGGATTGTTCATGACAAGGGGTCTCCTATTCCTTCTCTGTTCTCGATCAAGATACGATCGGCTGTACCAGAATCGCGCGGAATGCGCGTTTTGTTCATAAAATGGAAACTTTTGATAATAGAATCGTCTGATTTATATTATCATACACTTTTCGCCTGTAAAAAGCAAGCAAAATAAAAGGCAAGAAAGAACCGCACAAGGCAGTTCCTCCGGCGGCAGAAAACGCGGCGGCGCGGCTCACGCGCGGGTCCAGTCCAGCGCGCTCCATGCGGGCAGGAACTGGTCACACACCCGGCGCATCTGTGCTTCGTCGGCGGCAGAGGCCGGGTCTGCGATGCCGATGACGTAATACCCGGCTTTTTGGGCGGTGGAGGCGGCGTAAATGGCGTCCTCGCACACGGCGCAGGCGGCAGGGTCTGCTCCGCCCAGCCGCTCCATGCACTGGGCGAACACCTCCGGGCGGCTCTTGTGCAGCGCACCCTGGGCTTCCACGATGAACTCAAAATCGTCCAGCACGCCCAGCCTCCTCAGCACCGTGCGGCACTGGTCGGCCCAGGTGTTGGAACAAAGGCAGATGCGGGCCCCTTCGGCCCTGAGCCGGGCCAGCAGCTCCCGCACGCCGGGTTTCAGCTCCACGGTCTCGTACAGCTCGGCAATGACCTCGCGCATCACGCCGTAGTATTCATCTTCGCTCAGCGGCAGGTCATACTCCCGGATGAGGTACTGCGCGCCCTCCTGCATCCCCATGGTGAGCAGGGCCGAGCGCAGGTTTTCCTTCGGGGTGCGGCCGTAACGGCGCAGCAGAGCGTCGGGTGCGCCCTCCCACACCACGCCCATGCTGTCGGTGAGGGTGCCGTCCATATCAAAGATCCATTGCCTGCAGTGCATGAGAATGCCTCCTTGTAAAATATCTCACTAAGTATATCATGTTTCTTAGCCGGGAGAAAGCCGTTTATTTACAAAAACCGGGAGAATTTTTGCGGGAAATATGCTATAATCGAACAAAACAGCAGGCATCGACAGAGGAGGCGGAGACCATGGAACAACGGCAGAAAGCGCTGGTGCTGGCAGGCGGCGGTGCCCGGGGCAGCTATCAGGTGGGCGTGTGGCGCGCATTGATGGAGCTGGACTGGCACCCGCAGATCATCACCGGCACGAGCGTCGGCAGCCTGAACGGGGCGATGTTCGTGCTGGACCTGTACGAGACGGCCCGGGACATGTGGCTGACCATCCGCAGCCGGGACGTGATGGAGCTGCCCGAGCGGGACGCCGACCTGTCCGAGCTGCACCAGTTCCTGCGCAGCGTGGTGAAGGCCGGCGGTCTGGACGTGTCCCCGCTGGAGGAGATCGTGGAGCGGGTGCTGGACGAGGACGCCCTGCGGGCTGCAGACATCCGGTTTGGTCTGGTCACGGTGGAGCAGCGGGGGCTGAAGGCCCGGGAGCTGACGCTGGACCAGATCCCCAAAGGGCGGGTAAAGGATTATCTGATGGCCTCTGCCGCCTGCTTCCCGGCGCTGCGGGCGCGGGACATCGACGGGGTCAAGTTTCTGGACGGCGGCTACAGCGACAACATGCCCACCGGCCTTGCCAAAAAAATGGGGGCCGAGGAGCTGGTGTGCGTGGACCTGGAGGGTGTGGGCATCACCCGCCCGAACCTGACCGGCCTGCCCACCGTGATGGTGCGCAGCTACTGGGAGCTGGGCGATATCCTCCACTTTGACCCGGACACCGCCCGCCGCAACATGGAGCTGGGCTATTACGACACCCGCCGCGCCATGGGGTATCTGCGAGGCTGTGCGTATGCGGTTTCCACCAGCGCGGAGAGCTGTGAGGATGCCGCCGCCTTTGCGTGGAAATTCCAGCAGGTGCAGAAGGCGGTGCGGGAAAAGTACCCCGTCACCCTGACGGCGGATGCGGCCCTGCTGCTGGCCAAGATGAAGGACGCGGACCTTGCCCCGCTGGAAGCGGCGGCCGAGGACGCGGGCGTGGATCCGACAAAATTCTACACGACCCACACGCTGGCAGATGCATTCCTCGCCACCTGCGATCAGGCGCGGATGCAGAGCTTTGCGCCGCTGTTCGAGGGCAGCGCGGATGCTGCCCGTGCGGCACTGGCAGCGCTGGTGCCCAATACCTTTTTGCAGGCGCTGGTCTGGTACACCCTGACCGCGCCGGAGAAAACGCCCATTCTGCCGGAGGTGACAGACGATGAAGGTGTATAAGGGAGCTTCGGCTTCGCCGGGGCTGGTGCTGGGGCAGGTGAGCCGGCTGGAGCATCATGTGGAAACGGCCACGGCCGGGCCCTTCAACCCCGCGCGGGAGCTGCGGCTGCTCACCGACGCCATCCACACCGCCCAGAGCGAGCTGGAGTCCATGGCGGACCGGGCCGCGCCCACTGAACAGGCCATCTTCCAGTTCCAGAGCATGATGCTGGACGACGAGGGCATGATGAACGAGGTGCGTTTCTGCATCAATGCGGGCATCGGCGCGGCGGCGGCCATGAACCAGGTGGGCCAGCGCTACGCCGACCAGCTGGCCAACATGAAGGATAACCCCTACATGCAGCTGCGCAGCGTGGATATTCTGGATGCCACCCGCCGGGTCATCAATATCCTCACGAACCGCCCCCGCATGTGGCTGGCGCTGGACCACCCGGTGATCCTTGCCGCCGATCGGCTCATGCCCACCGACCTGTTCAGCGTGCCCTCCGGCATGATCCTGGGCATCATCACGGCCGAAGGCAGCGGCCAGAGCCACGCCGCCATCATTGCCCGGGCAATGAACATCCCGGGCCTTGTGCAGGTGGGGCGGGATTTTCTGGACGACTGCGACGGACGCACCGTCATTCTGGACGCCACCAAGGGCGAGTGCACCCTGGACCCGGACGCCGTCGTCCGCCAGCAGGCGGAGACCCGCATCTGTGAGCTGCAGCGCGAAAACGCCGAGATGCAGCGGCTGAGCGCTCTGCCCAACTGCACGAAGAACGGCCAGCCCTTTGAACTGCTGGCCAACTGCTTCGGCCCCGAGGACATCGACACGGCCATGCAGTCCGGTGCCCGGGGCGTGGGCCTGCTGCGCAGCAGCTATATGATGCTGCCGGGCCGCATCCTGGACGAACAGGAGCAGTATTTCTTCTACAGCTCCTGCCTTGCCGCGGCCAAGGGCTGCCCGGTGACCGTGCGCACCTTTGATTTTGGGGCCGACCGCACCATGGCCGACGCCTATCAGGGCCTGCAGTCCTCGAAGCTGGGCCTGCGGGGCATCCGCAACAGCCTGCGCCAGCCCCGCCAGTTTGAAACGCAGATCTGCGCGCTGCTGCGCGCCGCCGTGCGCGGCCCGCTGCGGGTGATGTTCCCCATGGTGACCACCGTGGAGGACTGGGACGCCGCCATGCGGGTGGTGGAGCGCTGCCGCGACCATTTGAAGGAGCGGGGCGTGCCCTTCAACGAGGACACCAAGTTCGGCGTGATGCTCAGCGTGCCTTCGGCCTGCCTGACCGCTGAGGAATTTGTAGAGCACGGGGTCGATTTTCTTGTGATCGGCACCAACGACCTGACCCAGTACACCCACGCGGCAGACCGCGAGCTTGCCAGCGCGGAGCACTACTACCGCCCGGCCAGCAAGGCCATGAAAAAGCTCATCACCATGGTGATGGATGCCGCAAAGGTGCGCAATGTGCCGGTGACCATCTGCGGCCTTGCCGTAGGCAACCCGGCCAACACGGTGCAGTATCTGCAGCTGGGCCTGCGCAGCTTTTCGGTGAGCCCGCAGAACCTGCTGGGCACAAAGAAGGCCCTGCTGGAAGCAGAGACGTGATCTTATAACCCTCTCAGGCGCTGACGCGCCAGATTCCCCTTTTTGTCGCCTTCGGCGACATCTTCCCCCGGCCGGGGGAAGTCTTTCCTCGAAGGGCGAGCCTTGGAGAGTGCGAGATAGGCTCTCCCTTTCGGGGGAGCTGGCATCGCGCAGCGATGACTGAGAGGGTTTTGCGCATAAAAACAAAGGCATCTGCATGGTTTCAGTGGAACCGGTGCAGATGCCTTTTGCATTCTATAAAAGAAAATTACTCTAAGTTCCCCGTCAGGGTCATCACCGAGGCCAGCACGGCCAGCGGCGCGGTCTCGCACCGCAGGATGCGGGGGCCAAGGCCCACCGTCTTTGCACCGGCCTTTGCGGCCATCTCGGCTTCCTCGGCGGCAAAGCCTCCCTCGGCACCAGTCACGATGGCGATTTTCAGTTTTTCGCCGTTGGCAGGCGCGGTCTCTGCCAGCAGCTGGCGCAGCGGCGCGCCGCCGCACTCATAGCAGAACAGCACAAGGTCGTACTGTGCAAAGGTGCGGCACACGGCCCCGAAGTTCGGCAGCGGCAGGGCCACATCCGGCAGAACGCCCCGGCCGCACTGCTTGGCAGCTTCCAGCGCGATGCGGTTGTAGCGCTCGTTCTTCTGCTCCTCTTTTTTGGGCGCGGCCACGCAGTATCGGCTGAAGAAGGGCACGATGTGGGCCGCGCCCAGCTCCACGCCGTGCTTGATGATCTGCTCCAGCTTATCCTGCTTGGGGTAGCCCGCCAGCAGGGTGACTTCCACGCTGGGTTCGGCGGCGCTGGGATAGCCCGGCTCTACGCTGAACTCCACGCAGTCGTCGCCGAAGCCGGTGATGGACGCGGTGTACTCCACGGCATTGCCGTCGCACAGAATGACGGTCTCGCCCAGGCGTGCCCGCATCACCCGGGCAAGGTGGTGGGCGTCGGCCCCGCGCAGCACGGCGGTGCCGTCAGAAATTTCAGTGGTAAAATAACGGTGCGGCATAGTGGCTCCTTACGCTTTCTTACAAACAATGCACTCCCAGCCGCGCTTTTCCTTCACTTCCACGACGGCGAGACCGGCCTTTTCCAATCCGGCAATGACCTCATCCTTGCGGCTGTCGATGATGCCGCTGGCGATGAAAGTTGCGCCATCGGCCATCAGGCCGGGCACAGCCGGTGCCAGAGACAGGATGGCGTTGGCCACGATGTTGGCGGTGATGATGTCGTACTGGCCGCTGGCCTTGTCCGAAAGATCACCCACCAGCACGGTCAGCTTGTCCTGCACGCCGTTCAGGGCGGCGTTCTCCCCGGCGGTGCGCACGGCCACGGGGTCGATGTCCACGCCCTCGGCCACGGCCGCGCCCAGCTTCAGCGCCGCAATGGCCAGGATGCCGCTGCCGGTGCCGATGTCCAGCACCCGCTCGCCGCCCTTCACCCGCTCATCCAGTGCTTCCATGCACAGGCTGGTGGTCTCGTGGCCGCCGGTGCCGAAGGCAAGACCCGGGTCAAGGATGAGCTTCACGCGGTCGGTATTATACTCCTGCCAGGAGGGCACCACGGCCAGCCGCTTGCCGATCTCCATGGGGTGGTAATACTTGCGCCAGCCGTTCTGCCAGTCCTCCTGCTCCACGCCCTCGGTCTCGACGGTGTAGGCGATGCCGGCGGCTTCCATGCGGGCGGCAATGAGGGCCAGCGTTTCCACGGGGGAAGCGCCCGGCTCCAGATACATGTGGATGATGACGGTGTCGCGGGGCTTATCCAGCAATTCCTGCTCGATCAGGTCCACATGGGCGATCTCGGCCACCTGCTGCTCAATGTCGCTGTAGTCTTCGATATAGATGCCGCCCTCGGCGATCATGGTCGCAACGGCTTCGGCGCTGTCGGCGTCGGCCTTGGCCACGGTCAGGCGGATGTCGGTCCATTCCATAAAAAGAAACCTCCTTCGGGTCTTCGCGTATTCTATAATAGTATAGTACCCGATTCGGCGGTGGGATGCAAGCATTTACAGCGTTTTTGCGTTCTGATGTGGGATGTGCTATACTTATTTTATAAAAAGCACGGCGGGCACCACCCCGGGAGGAGAAACAGATGAGCAAAACATACACCTGGCGGAAACTGAACGAAAAAGAGCTGACGCGGGTCTATCTGGACGAGATGCGCCGGGACTTCCCGCCCACAGAGCTGAAACCCCTGAGCATGATCCTGAACAGCGAAGCGGACGGCACGGCCCACACCTGGGGTGTGTTTGACGGCGAACAGCTGGCGGCATACCTGCTCATGGTGCGCCCGGCGGGCAGTAAGGTGAGCCAGCTGGATTACTTTGCGGTGCTGCCCGCCTACCGGGCGCAGGGCCTTGGCGCAAAACTGCTGGCGGCCCTGCCGGAATACGAGAAGGGCGCACAGGCCATTTTGATCGAAGCTGAGGCGCCGGACAAGGCCGAGGACGAAGCCATGGCCGTGCGGCGGCTGGGCTTTTACGCCCGGTGCGGGGCCCGGGACACCGGCTTCACCGAGCATTTGTTCGACGCCTGGTTCCGCATTCTGGTGCTGGACTGCCCCGGCCCCGGCACCTTTGCTGACCGGCAGGCCGTGGACGCGCTGGTGGACTGCTACCGCCGCGCCATCAGCGAGACCGAGTGGCAGAAGTATGTGCAGTTCTACTGCCCGGACGGCACGAAATACTGCTGAAGGCTTCTCCCCCCTGTGCAAATTGAGTGCGCAGGGGGATTTTTGGCGGATTTTGGTTGACAGAACTCCAAAATGTGGTACGCTAAAGGCACAGAATACGGCAAGAGGAGGTTTTTCGTATGGCTGAAACAATGACCCGCCGCACCTTCCTGAAGGGCGCGGCCGCAGCGGCCGTGGCGGTTTCGCTGGCAGGCTGCGGTGGTGGCAGCACCGTCGGTGAGTTCCGCGTTTATTTTAATGGAAATCCGGAGTTTGGCTGGATGATCAGCGGCGACTACGGATTTGTGAAACTCAATATCGGAATCAAAGGCGTGGAAAACGGCATCACCTTCAGTAAGAAGTACAGTGATGTCTTTTCTGCGGAAGTGAACGGCCAAAAGCTTGAACTGCAGAATGGCAGCACCGGCATCCTGTGGCAGGGTTCCACGAAGGATTGCGAGCTGGAATTCAGAATTGCTGATAAAGAGACCGTCGATGCACTTGCAAGTGGTGCACAGACGCTGGATCTGACCATCACGCTGTCCACGGTTTCCCGGCTGTTTGTGCTGGACCTGAAAAACAAGACGGTCACCCCGCAGTAAAAACAAAACAGAAGGAACTTTATGCCCCGGGCACTCTTTGTGAGTGCCCGGGGCTTTTTGCCGCTTTGCCCAACCAGAAAATGGTATTTTCGGCACATTTTCGGGCAATGTAAAATCCAGGTACAGGGTTTTCATCCCGGCTTTACGCAGAGATGACACAGCGGCAAAACCCTGCCCAAAAGATTTACCTCCATTTTGCACGGGGCTGGTCGCAGCGGGGACGGCGGCGCGGTACAATAAAGCCGTTCCCAGGAAAAGCACAACAAAAAATGCCCGGGCAGACGGCCCGGACCTGTTTGGAGGAAATAAAGATGAAAAAGATCACCCGTCGTTCGTTTATCACTGTCTGCGGTGCTGCTGCTGCCGCCATGGCCCTGACCGCATGCGGCGGTTCCGCATCTTCCACCGTGGCTTCTTCTGCCGCCGAGTCCACCGCTTCTTCCGCTGCCGAGAGCGTGGCCGCCGGCACCCTGTCCGGCAACGTTGCAACCGGCGGTTCCACTTCCATGAAGAACGTCATCGCTGCCCTGACCGAAGGCTTTGCCGAGGTGGAGCCGGGCGTCACCGTCAGCTACGACCCCACCGGTTCCGGCGCAGGCATCACCGGTGCCACCGATAAGACCCTGGACATCGGCCTGTCCTCCCGCGCCCTGAAGGACGACGAGAAGAACGATGTGGACGGCACCACCGTGGCGCTGGACGGCATCGCCATCATCGTGAACAAGGACAGCAAGGTGGCCGACCTGACCGTGGACCAGCTGAAGCAGATGTTCACCGGTGAGATCACCGACTGGTCCGAAGTCGGCGGCGACGCAGGCGAGATCGTGCTGATCGGCCGCGAGGCCGGTTCCGGCACCCGCGACGGCTTTGAGAGCATCGTGGACGTGAAGGACAGCTGCAAGTACGCACAGGAGCTGACCGCTACCGGCGCTGTCATCAGCGCTGTGGAAGCAAACCCGCTGGCCGTCGGCTACGCATCCCTGTCCGCTGTGGGCGATACCGTTGCCATGGTCACCGTGGAAGGCGTGGAGTGCAGCGAGGACACCGTCAAGGACGGCACCTACAAGATCCAGCGTCCCTTCGTGTTCGTCACCAACAAGAGCGTCACCCTGTCTGAGCAGGCACAGGCTTTCGTGGACTTTGCCACCAGCAAGGATGCGGCAGACCTCATCCGCACCGCAGGCGCTGTGCCGGTGAATGAGTAAAAGATGATCGCAGAAGCCTTTCCCCAAGGGGGAAGCCTTTGCAAAACAACCCCACCGCGCCGACCTGCCCCGAAACGGTACGGGTCGGCGCTTTTCGTAAGGATCCTGCTATGAACAAAAAATCGTCTTATCTGCGCCGTGTCCAGCTGCCGCGCACCCCGGCCGAATGGCTGGAAGCGGTGATGAACTTCATCTTCTTCCTGTGCGGGATGCTGGCCGTGGGCTGCGTGGTGCTCATCACGGTGTACATGATCATCTCCGGTGTGCCGGCCATCCGCAAGATCGGCCTGTTCAAGTTCCTGCTGGGCACTGAGTGGGCCTCCACGGCGGCCGACCCGAAATTTGGCATCCTGCCCTTCATCCTGTCCAGCATCTACGGCACCCTGGGGGCCACCCTCATCGGTGTGCCCGTCGGTCTGCTGACGGCGGTGTTTCTCTCCAAGGCGGCGGACCCCAAAGTGCGCACGGTGGTGGTCACGGCCATTGAGCTGCTCTCCGGCATCCCCAGCGTGGTGTTCGGCCTTTTGGGTATGCAGGTGCTGGTGCCCGCCGTGGCAAAAGCGTTCGGCAAGGCGTCCGGTGCCTGCCTGCTGGCGGCCATCGTGGTGCTGTCCATCATGATCCTGCCCAGCATCGTGTCGGTGTCGGTCACGGCGCTGAACGCCGTGCCGCCCGAGTATGAGCAGGGCAGTCTGGCGCTGGGTGCCACCGACACCGAAACGTGGTTCAAGATCAGCGTGCCCGCCGCCAAAAGCGGCATTGCCGCCGGCATCGTGCTGGGCATCGGCCGCGCCATCGGCGAAGCCATGGCTGTGATGATGGTGGCAGGCAACAGCCCCAACATGCCGGACAGTCCCTTCCGCAGCGTTACCTTCCTGACCACCGCCATCGCCAAGGAGATGAGCTACGCGGGCGGCCTGCAGCGGCAGGCGCTGTTCAGCATCGCGCTGGTGCTGTTCGTCTTTATCATGATCATTAATGTTGTGCTGAATGTTGTGCTGAAGGGAGGAAGCCGCGATGAATAAGGGCTTTTCCCCCTCCCGCCGGGCGTGGAACCGCGTGATGAACGCGCTGGTGTGGGCCGCCGCCATCCTTGTGATGGTGCTGGTGGCGGGCATCATCGGCATGGTGCTGGTGCGCGGCGTCCCGCACATCAGCTGGAAGTTCCTCACCACCACCGCCAGCGTGCTGAAAAAGACCGACGGCATCCTGCCCGCCATCCTCAACACCCTGTATGTCATCCTGCTGACATTACTTATTGTATTGCCGCTGGGCGTGGGCGCGGCCGTCTATCTGACCGAGTACGCCTCCAATCGAAAGCTCATTGAGGTGATCGAGTTCACCAACGAGACGCTGGCCGGCATCCCCAGCATCATCTACGGTCTGGTGGGTATGCTGGTGTTCAGTCAGGCGCTGGGCTTTCAGACCTGTCTGCTGTCCGGCAGCCTGACGCTGGTGGTGATGAACCTGCCCACCATCATCCGCACCACGCAGGAATCTCTCAAAACGGTGCCCCAGGGCTACCGTGAGGGTGCCATGGGTCTGGGCGCGGGCAAGTGGCACATCATCCGCACCATCGTGCTGCCCTGCAGCATCGACGGCATCGTCACCGGCTGCATCCTGGCTGTGGGCCGCATCGTGGGCGAAAGCGCCGCCCTGCTGTTCACCGCCGGTGCGGCCGAGGTCATCGCCAAGGGTGTGGTGAAAGCCTACACCTCCAACGGCGCAACGCTTTCGGTGCTGCTGTACCTGCGCGCCTTTGAGGACGGCGACTTTGCCTCTGCATGGGGCATTGGCGCGGTGCTGCTGGTGCTGGTGCTGGCCATCAATCTGGCGGCGCGGCTGGCGAAGGATAAACTGAAACAGAAACAGTGAAATTTGATTTTACTGTTTCCAGAGCATAACCATTTGAAATGGCCTCCGCTTATCGGGTTGCGGCCCCCAGCATCCGCATCGTGCCTTGGGCGGCACTTGCGTCTTGCTGGCCGCTGCCCCAACAACTCCTCCCTGTTTCCGCCACTGGCGGCGGTCGTCGTTGTTGCGCTCTGGCCATGAATAGCGGAAAAATTATTTTTAATTTCGTAGATTTGAAAAATCTGCGGATTTTTCAAATCTACATTTTCACGGGAAGGGTCGAAACGGTAAACTTCCTGTTGAAATTCAACAATGAGGTACTCTATGGAAAACACGAACATGCCGGTCATCTCGGCAAAAGACCTGAACCTCTGGTACGGCGACTTCAAGGCGCTGAAAAATATCTCGCTGGACGTGGGCGAGCGGGAGATCACCGCCCTCATCGGCCCTTCCGGCTGCGGCAAATCCACCTTTTTGAAAACTCTCAACCGCATGAACGACCTGGTGCCGAACGTGCGCATCGAGGGCGATGTGCGGCTGAAGGGCGAGGACATCTTCGCCCGGGAAATGCAGCTCACCGACCTGCGCCGCCGCGTGGGCATGGTGTTCCAGAAGGCAAACCCCTTCCCCATGAGCATCTACGATAACATCACCTACGGCCCCAAGCTCCACGGCGTGCGCAATAAAGCCGAGCTGGATGAGCTGGTGGAAAGCTCGCTGCGGGGTGCGGCCCTCTGGGACGAAGTGAAGGACCGCCTGAAAAAGAGCGCCCTTGGCCTTTCCGGCGGCCAGCAACAGCGCCTTTGCATCGCCCGCGCCCTGGCTGTTAAGCCCGAAGTGCTGCTGATGGACGAACCCACCAGCGCCCTGGACCCCGGTTCTACCATGAAGGTGGAGGAGCTCATGAGCGAGCTGAAGAAGAACTACACCGTGGTCATTGTCACCCACAACATGCAGCAGGCGGCCCGTATCAGCGACCGCACCGCCTTCTTCCTGCTGGGTGAGCTGGTGGAAGTGGGCCCCACGGCACAGATCTTCAGTGCGCCGCAGGATAAGCGCACCGAGGATTACATCTCCGGCCGGTTCGGCTAAACTGAGGAGGGACAAAACCAATGAGCATCCGCAAACAATACGATACCGATCTGGAAGCCCTCAAGGCGGCTCTGGTGGAGATGGGCAACAACTCCGCCGAGGCCGTGGAGGCCGCGCTGGAAGCGCTGTGCACCGCCGACGCCGACGCGGCCAAGAGCATCGTGAAGGGCGACAGCCGCATCAACAACATGGAGCGGGACATCGAGCACCGCTGCATGACCCTGTTACTGCGCCAGCAGCCGGTGGCGGGCGACCTGCGCCGCATCTCCACTGCCATGAAGGTGGTCACCGACATCGAGCGCATCGGCGACCATGCCGCCGACATCGCCGAGATCATCCCGCACCTCGTCACCGTCCGCAAGGAAGGCGACCCCGCCGTCAGTCAGGCCATCGCCATGGGCCGCAAGGCGTACCAGATGATTTTGGACGCCCTGGCCGCGCTGACCAACGAGGACGAGCTGGCTGCCCGGCAGGTCATTGCCGCCGACGACGCGGTGGACTACGACTTCAACGCCATCAAGCACACCCTGGCGCAGGAGATCGCGGCCAACCCCGCCAAAGTGGACGCTGCGCTGGACCTGCTGATGGTCATCAAGTATCTGGAGCGCATCGGCGATCACGCCGTGAATGTGGCCGAGTGGGTGCAGTTCGTGCGCAGCGGCAGATACAAGGACGAGAGTATGTTCTAAAGTCTTTCTCCACCTCATTTTTGAGGGTTTCGTGTTTTCTTTATTTCTCCTGAAAAAGGCCGTTTCTGCGCTGCAGAGGCGGCCTTTTTCGGTGGGACGAAATTCGTGGACGGCAAATAACAAAAAAATTTTAGCTTTTTTGCAATATTCTGCCCGGGCAGTTCGTATAGAGAGTGTAAGGTTCCTCAAAAACCTGCGAACCCTGTGCGGCGGGCGTCCGGCTTTCTCCCCCAGTCCCCGCCCGCCGCACCCTTTACGGAGGAAATTTATATGGCACAGTGTAAGGATATCCCGCTGGAAGCCCGCGCCGAGATGGTCAGCCGTGAAGCGCTGGTGCAGGCGGCGCTGAAAGAAATCACCCAAAACTACCGCGAAGCCAGCCTGTCCAATGTGGCGCGAGCCTACGGCGTCTCGCTGGCCTACGTCAGCGAGTGCGTGCGGGCCCAGACCGGCCGCACCTACAAGGAGCTGCTACAGAAGCACCGCATGGAAACGGCGGCGCGCCTTCTGCGCCGCAGCGACATGAACATCCAGCAGATCATCACGCTGGTGGGCTACGAGAACACCAGCTATTTCTACCGCCTGTTCCACGAGCGCTACGGCCTGAGCCCGCGGGAGTACCGCCAGGTGCGCGCCGCCCGCGTGCGCACCAGCGCATGAAAAAGCTTCATTCCCCCATCGGCAGGACACGGCCCCGGCTGTGCCCTGCTTTTTTGGCGTTTCGGGGCGTTTTGCGGGCGGCTGGCGCAAGAACTGGATTTTTCTGGTAAAATGTAGTACAATAAGGCAAATCCCAGCCGTGCCGGAAGGGTGCGGCGCAGTCGAAAGAGGTGGAATGAATGTTTCGTGGTGCAGTCAGAGGGGACCTGCCGCAGATCCTGAAGATCTACGACCATGCACGCGCTGCCATGAAGGGATCGGGCAACCCGACCCAGTGGGGCGACAACTACCCTCCGCAGGAGATGCTGGAGGAGGATATCGACTCGAACCGTCTGTTCGTCTATGTGGTCAACGGCCAGATCGAGGCCGTGTTCGCCTTCATTCTGGGTGCAGACCCGACCTATGCCGTCATTGAGGATGGCCAGTGGCTGAACGATACGCTGCCTTATGGCACGGTGCACCGGCTGGCTTCGGCCGGGCGGCAGAAGGGCGTCGCTTCGGCGGTGCTGGAGTGGAGCCTGGAACACTGCCAGAGCCTGCGGGCCGATACCCACGCCGACAACAAGATCATGCAGCACCTGCTGGAAAAGAACGGCTTCACCCGCTGCGGCATCATCCATGTACGGGATGGTTCGCCGCGCTACGCCTACCAGAAGCTGGCCGCGACCCAGCCGCTGGAATAAGCCGCAAAATGCCTGTGCACCGGGTCCGCCCGTGCGCGGGCATTTTTTCTGGAAAAATTTCGGAAACCCTGCAATTTGGCGCCGCGCTCCTTCGTGTTCCAGATGACGAGACAAAACCGGGCACCCGGCCCGGAAACAATATGGATAAAAGAAGGAAATCTTTCTATGAAAAAGACGGTTTCGGTCTGTATGACGGCAGCCATGGCCCTTTCCCTGCTGGCAGGCGGCGCGGTGCAGGCGTCGGCCCTTTCGGCACAGGCGGCAAAGACGGCAGAGCCTGCTGCGGCGGTCAGCGAGGAAAACTGCATTTCCGGCAATTGGAAGCGTGCCGCCGACCCGGCCCTCACCGACACGGTGCGCAAGGTGTTCGACAAGGCCTTTGACGGGCTGGAAGGCGTCAGCTACACGCCCTATGCCCTGCTGGCCAGCCGCACCACCGCTTCCGGCAGGCAGTACCGTATCCTGTGCAAGGCCACGGTGGTGTACCCGGGCGCAGAGATGCACTACGCGGTGGTGGATGTGTACGAAAGCCTGGAGGGCAACGCGAACATCATCGGTGTGACGGATGGGTATGTGAGCTGAGGGGACGATTGGGAATGCCCTCCGCTTCGCTCTGGGCATATTCAGAGGAATAATTATTTTTGTTTTTGCAATTCCGAAAAGCCTGCGGGCTTTTCGGAATTGCTTTTTCACGGAAGGGGTCGTGGAGAAAAGCGGCATCTTTGCCGCTGGCTCCCTGCGGCGGGGATGGATTTCGTAGGGAACGGATTTATCCGTTCCGCTCGTTTTCCGGTAGATGCATTTTACCAGCGAAACGCATGAATGCGTTCCCTACAATAAATCAAAGCTGTCCTTGATACAAATACAGTTTTTCGTCCAAAATCATCAAAAGCAGACTGAAACAAAAATTTGTGAACGAAAAATGTCTGAAAACGCTTTCATTTCTTTACCGTCTGTGCTATAATAACACCTGTCCTTGTGTAAGAAACAGGAGAATGTACGCAGCAGGCGTACAAGGAAAGAGGAGTGTACTATATGAAAACGTTGAACAAGGCCGTTGCCCGTTACAACGGCATCAGCCTGATCGTTCGCATCCTGATCGGTCTGATCGTTGGTGCGGTGCTGGCGCTGGTGGCCCCGGGTGCCGGCTGGGTGGGCGAATTTGGCAACCTGTTCGTCGGCGCCCTGAAGGGCATCGCCCCGGTGCTGGTGTTCGTCATCGTGGCAAGTGCCCTGGCACAGGGTTCTTCCAAGCTGGACCGCCGCTTCGGCACGGTCATCTGGCTGTACATGCTCACCACCTTCCTGGCGGCGGCCATCGCGGTCGTCACCAGCTTCCTGTTCCCGGTCACCGTCGTGCTGGCAGACGCTGCCCAGTCCGACGTGGTGCCTCAGGGTCTGGGCGAAGTGATGGGCACCCTGCTGACGAACTTTGTGGCAAACCCCGTCAGCGCCATCATGAACGGCAACTACATCGGCATCCTGTTCTGGGCCTGCATGTTCGGCGTGGCCATGAAGAAGATCGGCACCGGGAGCACCAAGGCTTTTCTGGCAGACACCGCTGACGCCGTTTCCCAGATCGTGCGCTGGATCATCAATCTGGCACCCTTCGGCATCATGGGTCTGGTCTACACCAATGTTTCCGGCAACGGTCTGGCCATCTTCACCCAGTACGGCAAGCTGCTGGCCCTGCTGGTGGGCACCATGCTGTTCATGGCCCTCATCGTCTCCCCCTTCATCATGTTCATCTACCTGGGCTGCAACCCGTACCCGCTGGTGTTCCGCTGCCTGCGTGAGTCCGGCCTGACCGCCTTCTTCACCCGCAGTTCCGCCGCCAACATCCCCGTGAACATGGCCCTGTGCGAAAAGCTGGGTCTGGACAAAGATATGTACTCCGTGTCCATCCCGCTGGGTGCTACCATCAACATGGACGGTGCGGCCATCACCATCACCATCATGACGCTGGCCGCAGCCAACACGCTGGGCATTCAGGTGTCCCTGCCTGCCGCCATCGTGCTGAGCGCCATGAGCGCTCTGGGTGCCTGCGGTGCTTCCGGCGTGGCCGGCGGCTCCCTGCTGCTCATCCCCATGGCCTGCTCTCTGTTCGGCATCTCCAACGACGTTGCCATGCAGATGGTGGGCGTCGGCTTCATCATCGGTGTGGTGCAGGACTCTGTGGAGACTGCCCTGAACTCTGCCGGTGACGTGGAATTCGCCGCTACGGCTGAGTATCACCAGTGGCGCAAGCAGGGCAAGCCCCTGCCGGAGTTCCTGACTGGTAAGAAGAACTGATTGAAAATGGTCTCCGCGATGCTCTGACCAATTTCAAAGGATTTGATTTTTAACTGCGAACCGGCAAAGCCTGCGGGCTTTGCCGGTTCGCTTTTTTACGGGAAAAGATGTAACGGGCAGCAGGGCACTTTCATTACGGCCTCTCCTGTGAAAAAACAGAACAGCAGCGGCCG
>ERZ1106951.199-NODE-199-length-64458-cov-7.850318_pt1 | contig 64458 bp, 74 predicted proteins | sample MGYA00403676_ERZ1106951 | MGnify/ENA primary metagenome ERZ1106951 (study PRJEB35170, sample SAMEA104062398) | human gut metagenome | biome: human gut; feature: human-associated habitat; material: faeces | place: Denmark | collected 2012-04-23 ...
TGAATTTTCATATATAAATTCATCCGGCAAAATTAGCTGTGCAGCAAAAACATTTGCCTCTCGTTCTGCATAAATTGTTTTCAAATTGGTGAGTTTTTCCGCAAAATAAATATTAGATTTTGTATGAAAAATTGCATGTCCTAACTCATGTGCCATAATATATTTTTTCATAGACTCATCTTGAATTTCAGAATTTATAAATATACATTTGTGTCTTTTGAGATACATATACATTCCCCATATTTCTCCAAGAGGATAAAAAAAATACTCGACCTTCAATGATTTAGCCAATTTATAAGGATCAGTTGTTCCATATTTGTCTACATAATAATTAACTTTGCGTTTGATGTTTTTATCGTCCAAAATGTCACCTACTTTTTATTTTTATATGGATCATAAAGTTCCTTATTTTTTAACTTTAATTGTGTTAAACCAAGCTCCAGAGCACCTTTTAATAATATACGTGAATCTTCATCTATCTCTTTACCATTATATCTAACAGGACCATCTTCTCCATTGTCTAATTTATTTAAAATAGAATTTACATCTTTGGTAATATCATTTCTATCTTTTCTGGATAATATATTTTCTGGCTCTAATAGATCAGATTTTTCTATGTGAAAATAGTCTGCTAACATTTGAATTTTGCCCATGCGTGGAAGTTTTTTACCTGTACACCAGCTTGATACAGTAGAAGAACTTAAATTAAGATCATTCATCAAATCCATTTGGTTTTTCTTATTTAAACTCATATAATAGTTTAAACGTTCTGCAAATACTCGCTTATAATCTTCTTCTGACATATATATACCTCGCTTTCTAAATAAAGAATAACACTGTTGGTGCGAAAAGTAAATCAAAAATGAAAAAAATCTCACTTTTAGTGTTGACATCTTACTAAAAGTGAGATAGAATAAGGTCATCAAAAAAAGAGGAGGGAAACAAATTGATACCAGAAAATTTAAAAATATCACTTGCAGCAGCACGGGTTAATGCAGGATTATCACAAGCAGAAGTTGCAGATAAACTACATGTGAGCAATAGAACGGTGATTTCTTGGGAAAAATACAAAACAAGTCCAAGCGTAACACAGGCTGATGCCTTGTATAATTTGTTTGGACGACCAAAAGATTCAATCAAATTTTAATTTTTTTTACAATAAAATCTCACTTTAAGCGAGAGAATGAGGTGTGAATTGTTAAATTCAGAAACAGAAAAACTGCCGCACATACAAAGCAGAAGCATGGCAGAGAAAATGCTTGAATCCGTTTCGAGTGGAAAAGCCACTGTAAACGAAGCAAGAGCCTCCTCTGGCTTAGAACCTATAGAAGGTGGAGATGCGTTATATCAACGTTACGAAGCAGGAAACAAGAGGGTTTTATATTTTTGCGATCACAGAAAAAATAAAGAATGTAAAAAAAATTCCTGCTACTCGAAAGGAACCGCAGAGTGCTTTTTTACAAGTAAAAGTGAGTATAGAGCAACAGGAATCCTCAGGCTTTTCTTAAAAGTAGTCACTTGGAAAAAAAGAAAAGCTTTAAAAAATAGAATCAATTATAAGTAAATATAAAATGAGATGGGAGGTGCAGAAATGCCAAGGATTACAGCAAAGAAAAAAGATTACATGGTAGCAGACTTAAGTAAGTGGATTGCTGGTCAGATGTATCTGCTGGGGCTTAAGCAGAGTTACTTGGCAGAAAAAATTGGAATTACACAGCCGTCATTTTGCCAGAGGCTGAAAAAAGGCTTATTCACATATGAGGAATTGCTTATTTTACTGGACGAGCTTCACGCAACCGACGAAGAGATTTTAAAAATGATGAAGCTGAAGAAAGGAGCGTAAATGATATTAAAAAACTTAAGAAGGGAGGTTCACCATGAAGAGGATAGGAAAAATAATCATGACAATCGGTGCATTTATTTCCATAGCAGGAGCTTGTGCACTCGATTCAGATGGTTTGATCTACAGCAAAGTGCTTCTGATTATCATGATAGGTATTCTGATAGCACTCGCCGGATACGGTTTAATTTGCTTGGGAGATTGCATTCCAGACATAAAGAAATCGCACCCATATATGATTTGGCGATCAGGTGCGATTCGTAAGGAATTTAAATAACTCCACTTCTCTATTATATTAACACGTTTTTTAAGAGAGGTAAACATTAATTTGCTGAATAATGAGGAAATTCTAAAAAAACTTTATAAACAGCCAGAAGTTTTCATGAGAGCGGTAGCCAAGCAGGAGTACGCAAAGGCAGCATTTACGGAGTACATAGCCGAATGTGTATGTCTGTTCTGTGAAGTGCCGGAAAATGTGAGAACGGAGCTTTTCGGTGACAGACATTGTGATCCCCCGATTGATGGATTATTTCCGGGACATCTTGTTATTAAAGCAAACGATCAGATGATTTTATCTCATAAGACATTGCAGGAGCTTACCTTAAAAGAAAAACGTGAAAGAGAGAAGGAGTGGGAAGAGTGCCAGAAGCGGTTTCGAAAGAAAAATATATAAAAGCGGTAAAGCTTTTAAATGAACTGACTTGTACGGATTCGCTCATCAGTCAGGTAGAAGAAGATTATAAAATGACATATTTAAAAGCCCAGCCGAAGGGGATAACCTATGACAAAGTCGGATCATCTGGAAACGGCATGACCAGCCAGGTAGAAGAAATCGCTGTCGAACTGGAGCATCTGAACCATCAGAAAAAGCAGCTTATTAAAAAGTACGCAAAGAAAAAAGCGAAAATTTACCATATTTTAAATAAAATGCAAACGCCGGAACACGTCAAAGTACTGCTGATGTTTTACTCCGAGAATCTTTCTGGGGATGAAGTCGCAGAACGCATGAACTACAGCCGGACATGGGTGTACAGGGTGCGCAGACGTGCCATAGAAGAGTTTGCGGAGTACATGGAGGATTACTATGTTTAACAGGGAAAATTCTTATTACGAAGGATATGAGCAGGCACGGACTAATGGTGTTCCGCTGACGGAGCTTTATGCTACTGCATATAATGCGTGGGTATCTGATTTTGATATGCCATTAGCCAAATCAGACGATCTGGAAGCCTATATGAAGTATCTGGCGGACACGATCACGCTTAAAGCAATGGAAAAGGAAGGGTATGATCTTGTAAAAACTGACGTGAAAACGTATTGTTTTGTCAAAAAATGATTCATGTGTGTTTTTCACTGAATATATCACGACTGCAACGTTGAAAGCCAGATTATTCTCCCGGCGGTTGTTCCGGGAGAGGAAAGGAGAGTGGTTTATAAGAGTATGTCAGAGAAAATCAGAACAAATCAAAGTAAATCAGAATTAGTCAGAGCAAATCAGAACATATCAGCGCAAATCAGAACGGTGGTGTGGAATTGAGCAGACTAGGGTTTCTCATTCTCTCAATCTTAAAGCAGAATGAAGCTGTCAACAGCGTTTCTGCAATGTCCTTAAGCGAGATAGTCGAATCAGAGGACTTCGGGTATCGGGGGAATACAGTTTTTAAAAAAATAAAAGAATTTGAATTATCGGGATATGTTTTAAAAGGCATGAAGGATGGAAGGGCAGACACTTTTTTTATCACAGATGCTGGACTGGAAGCCTTAAAAAATATCTTGAATTAGGAGGATTAAGTAAGTGAAAAAGAAAATCGCATTTATTGCAATCGGACAGGCTGGCGGCAACATCGGACAGCTTTTCGAAGAAAGAGGATTCAGTGTTTTATATTTAAACACGTCAGAAGAGGATTTATCAACCTTAAAAACCGCAAAATATAAGTACCACATTACCGGGGGCGAGGGATGTAATAAAGACCGGAAAAAAGCAAAACAGCTCGTTATCGACGATTACGACCAGATAGCCGCTGAAATGGATGCGAAACTCGATGCAGAGATTATTTTTATCATCTTTGCGAGCGGCGGCGGCACTGGTTCTGGTGCAGGCCCCATGTTATGTGACCTGCTTCTGGACGATGGTAAGACAATCGGAGCTGTCACTGTGATACCAGCTCTTGACGAGAGCATAAAATCTCATGTCAATTCCTACGAGTGCTTTTCGGAACTGACGAAGATCGAGGGGCTTTCCTCATGCTTCATTTTGGACAATGAGAGCGGTAATAAACTCGGATTAAACCGTACATTTGCAGATGATTTCACGGCATTCATTGAAATCCCGGAACGAATCCAGAATGTAGAGGGAAACATCGACAAGGCAGAGATTCAGGAAGCACTGAAAGCGCATGGAATGGCTGTCATTTTACACAGCACGGCAGACAGTGCAGATGTCATTAAAAAGCTTCAGGACAACATTTATGCCCCGATCGAACCGGATCGTGTTGTGAAATATATCACGGCAGAAATGAGCAGCAATGTCAGAATGACGGATGTGGAAAAAGATCTCGGTGTTCCGGTAGACACATTCCAGACAGCCGGAGAAGAAACGGTTTTATGTGCATCCGGGTTAAGCTTTCCACAGACCAGATTAGACCTCATTTATGAGCGGATAGATGAAAACCGGGAGACCATAAAAAAGAACCTCAAGGCAACTCACGAACTGTCGTTGAAGGGGGACGTGGATTTTCTGAGTGAGCCGTCCATTGTCACGAAAAAGGATGAGGAGAAAAAGCCGAAGTCCAGAAGGGACATCATGACAAAATACTTATAAATCATGCATGAGGTGACCGGATTATGAGCGGAAATTATATAAAACTGTATCGGTCTTTTCTGGAGTGGGAATGGTGGCATGATGCAAATACGAGCAGGGTATTTTTATACATATTACTGATGGCAAACTGGACAGACAAGAAGTGGAAAGGGACGATAATTAAGCGTGGATCATTCGTGTCCTCGTTCTCAAAAATCGCTCTTGCAACTTCCCTAACTGTTGACCAAGTCCGTACCGCAGTGAAGCACTTGCGAGATACCAAAGTGATTACCACAGAATCGACACCGAAAAACACAGTATTTACGGTGGTTTGCTATGACAAGTACCAAGGTTTTACCGAAGCAAATCCCAAACAGAATACCGAACAGTTTACCGAACAAATCCCAAACAACAGCCCACCCAAATCCCAACAACATAAGAATATAAAGAATATAAAGAATAATAAATATATATATAGTGCGGCAGTGATACCGCACCTCAACGAAAAAGCAGGGACACGTTTCCGGGAAGATTCGGATTCGACAGAGCGGTTGTTGTCAGCGAGGGCAAACGAGGGATTTACGGTTGAGGACATGATTAAGGTTATTGATAAAAAATGCGAGGAGTGGATAGGGACAGAGTTTGAAAAGTATTTAAGACCGAAAACGCTATTCAACGCATCACACTTCGAAGAGTACCTTAACCAGAAAAACAATCCGGCAAAGAAAAAGCCGGAGACGAAAAATAAATTTAACAATTTTCATCAGAGAGAGCGCGACTGGGACGAATGTGAAAAATGGGCTTTGAATACGAAGCCACCAGTCATACCGAGGGGAAATAATGAGCAGAGCAGCAAGATTTGATATTTTTTATCAAGGCAGACTGTACAGAAAAAATCTGACAGCAGCCGAGATCACAAAAGAGTTCGGATGTAAGTCCGCCATGGTTTACCAGGCAGCAAATACCGGACATAAGATTAATAGAGTTTTTGAAGTTAAAAAAATTTATCCGGAAAACGAAAAGAAGCTGGAAAATATCAACAAAGCTTCGATACCTGATAATTTTAACGAAGAGTGGAGAAAGTGCACGGAAGCTTTTAAAAACGTCATATGGGTACAGAGCGGAGGAAAGAGGTTGATGTTGCATCATGGAAAAGGATGAATTTATAAGATTTCTGGAAAACAAAGGAATTAACGCAAAGCTGGAAGACGGTGTTGTAATGATCCTTTACGATGGCGGCACACTTTCCCCTAGCGAGGTTTACAGAAAGTTTAATCTGGCTAAAAAGTTTGCAGAAGAAAACGAATACAGAGGTTCGCTTGGTATCAGAAAGCGTAGCGGTAAAGTCCATGTCGAAGCTGATCCGGACAAGAATGGATTTGTAAAGCCGGAAGAAAAACCGCCATTCCGAGATCCAGATGATGAAGTTGATACATCAGAAAATTATGTGCAGATGAACCTGTTTTAAACAGTGAGTTTTTTAGAAAACGCACCTTATAAGCATCCAGATAAACGGTTGGTTTTTCCATTTTTCAAAAAATATGAAAATGCACCACATAAAATCAATGCAAGCCAGAGAAATAAAGGCTTTGAAAAATGTTTTCTGTGAAAGTTAAGAGGTGTTGTACAGGAACGGCAGAAAAAAAGAGAAAAATCCTGTGATACAGAGAAGGAGGTTTTTATGAACGAGAATGAGCGAACCGCTGTGAACCAGCTTAAGAACATCAGAGAAGTTTCGGCGGTGAAACTTAAAAAGATTGACAAGGGCAGTCCGGATGCAAAGCCGCTTGTTTATATTTCAAATATCAAGCGAGCAGATATTCTTTTGAGGATGATTAATGAGCTGGAAACGTACCGAGCAATCGGAACGGTGGAAGAATGTCGAGCGGCGGTAGAACAGCGGAAAGATGATGAAGAATTAAAGCCGTGTCCGTTCTGTGGCAGAAAAGCAAAAGTAAAAGCGACAAAGAAAGAAAGCGAGGATTAATTTTTATGAACAAAAAAGATGTATTAGAAATCAAGCGGAGATTTCGAAAAGAAGCGTGTACATTCACAAGAATGTGCGGATGTTATGTGGACGCAGACCATAATAAAATCACAAAAATCGGTGAGACATTTTTAAATCTGGAAGATGCGGAGTATTTTAAATATCTTGACATTGCAAAAAAGACATTGTCCGGAAGACTTGGAAATAATCTTTTAGAACTGGAATTTCCGCTTACAGAGGAAGAAACAGGAGGAAGACAGCAGTTTTTAATGGGACTGCGTGAAAGCAAACTGAAAAATGATGATCTGATGGATACTTTTTATGACATGATCATTGACAGTTACGATTATGTCGGAAATTATCTGATCCTGATATTCCACGATGCCTATGATGTCATAACCAAAACTTCTGACAATGACAAGCTGGATGAATCAGAAGAAGTTTACGAATATCTGCTTTGTGCAATCTGTCCGGTGACGTTGACAAATCCGAAACTCGGATATTGTGAGGAAGAAAACAGGATTGAATCTATCGTCAGGAACTGGGTTGTCGGTGCACCAGATACAGGTTTTGTATTTCCAGCATTTACAGACCGAAGCACAGACATCCATTCCGTTATGTTTTATACAAAAGACACCAGAACCCCACACCGGGAGTTTATGACTGCTGGACTTGGTTGTGAGGAAAAGCAGACTTCAACAGAAAAGAAAATTACATTTCAAAAAATAATAAATGATGTCATTGGAGATGATGAAGACGGTCACATTGCCGCCTCAGATGCAGTTCACAATTCACTGAATGACGTTTTGGTTGAAAATCGCAATGAAGATCCAGACGAAGAAGCAATTGGTGTTGAGATTACGAAGGACATTATTAAAAATTGTCTGGATGAGATAGGACTTGACGATAAGAGTAGAAACGTGTTTATCGAAGCCTGTGAAGAAATGCTTCCGGAGCACACGCTTGTCGAGGAAGTCGTAGACGACAAGGCAGTTGCGAGAGCAAATAGAAGAAAGCTTGTTTTCGACATGAAAGAACTGTTAATGGCAGCCGCAAACAGATTGCAGGATGTGTATTCAGACGACAGTGGACTTGTTGAAGACATCAGAAAAATGGTTTAAGAAAATTAGAAAGGAGCTGGAGCTTCCCGGGAAGATGCGCATCGGCTCCTTGAAAAAGAAATGGAATCAGTCCAAGAAAGAATGGAGCGGATCGGAGCATATGAGAAAATAGCATCTTTTATGCAGAAAGAAAAGCAACCATATGAGTTTAAAAGAAAATACGCACAGATCAGAGCAGAGGAATTTGCAAACGAATGTGACGGGCGAGGATTAAATTACCATGTATCGGTTGGAGGATTAGACAGTATCATTTTATATCTGTTTTTAAATGAGATTTGTGGCATCAATGTACCGGGTGTCAGTGCTTCATCATTGGAAGATAAAAGCATTCAGAGAGTACATAAGGCACTGGGAATCATCAATGTACCGCCATTAAAGCGAGAAGACGGTACCTATTGGACGAAACCGAAAGTTATACAGGAATTTGGGTTTCCGGTAATATCGAAAGAAGTTGCTGCAAAGATTGAGTTATTACAGAATCCATCGGAAAAGAATAAAACTGTCAGACACGCAATCATAACCGGAGAGACTGGAGAATATGGCGGATGGCAGAAAAACTCTAAAATGCAGCTAAAACAGAGATGGTTAAAGCTGTTCGGTGGATATGAAAACGAAAATGAAGGGTGTGATTATCAGAAGCCAGATTTTCTCGTATCGTCCAAGTGTTGTTATTACCTTAAAGAGAAAAACTGTGATGACTGGGGAAAAGAGCATAACAGTGTGCCGTATCTGGGACTGATGGCATCCGAAGGTGGCAGGCGTGCCAAGAGCTTGCGGATGAACGGATGTAATTATTTTGGAGCATCCACGATCAGATCAGCACCATTCGCAATCTTCCATAGGCAGGACATTTTAAAACTCGCACTGGAAATGGACGAACTGTGGAAAGCCGGACTGAGAGAAAAATATCATGAGAAACTTTTGAGAGATGGAAAATTATCTGAAAGTTTTGAAATGCCAGACAGCATTATTCCAGAGATTTATGGAACTATTGAGAAAAAGCCAGACGGTACATTGTACACGACAAAGGCACAACGTACCGGATGCAGCATGTGCGGTTTTGGAATCCACATGGAGAAACGACCGCATCGGTTTGATCTATTATATGAGAGCAACCCGAAAGAGTGGGATTATTTGATGTTCCACATGTGCAAGGATGCTGACGGGAACGACTACGGATGGGCGAAGGTTCTGGACTACATTGGAGTTGGATGGGATCCGACAACGATCGGGGGTAATTGCAAGGGGCAGATGAGCTTGCCATTAGATCAAATGTGATATATAAAAAGCACCTGCCAGAAACAGGTGCGTTGCATTCAAGCCGGGATTCGAACCCGGGACCAATCGCTTAGTAGGCGACCGCTCTATCCAACTGAGCTACTTGGCCGTATTAATAGACAAATAATATGATACTACAACTAATTGTAAAAGTCAATATTACATAGAAAGGAGCCGAACCTCCGGCCGGGGTAACGATATATCGGGTTCCTTTTGGAAAAATGATTAACGGAGAATTGATAGTTGATAATTTTGCCGGTGGTGGCGGTGCTTCCACTGGAATCGAATTAGCAACCGGATACAGCGTTGATATTGCAATCAATCATGATCCAGAAGCTATTAAGATGCACAAGGCAAATCATCCAAATACAAAGCATTATTGTGAAAATGTGTGGGCGGTTGATCCTGTCAAGGCTTGTAAAGGACATCCTGTCGGACTTGCCTGGTTCTCCCCAGATTGTAAGCATTTTAGCAAGGAAAAGGGTGGAAAACCAAAAGATAAAAATATCAGAGGTCTTGCATGGGTAGCATTACGCTGGGCAGGGCTTGTCAGACCGAGGATTATCATGTTGGAAAACGTGGAAGAGTTTAAGACATGGGGACCATTAAACAGACGACATCATCCGATTAGGGCAAAGCAAGGCAAGACGTTTGAGAGATTTGTACAACAGCTTCGGGATCTTGGCTATGAAGTGGAGTTCCGCGAGCTGATCGCAGCCGATTATGGTGCGCCGACCATGCGAAAACGATTCTTTATGGTTGCACGGTGTGACGGCAAGTCGATAGTCTGGCCAGAGCCAACGCACGGACCGGCAGACAGTGAAGAGGTAAAGGCAGGATTGAAAAAACCTTATGTTGGAGCATATACGCAGTTGGATTTTTCCTTGCCCTGTCCAAGTATCTTTGATACTTCGGAAGAAATAAAAGAGAAATACGGAATCCGGGCAGTGAGACCACTGGCACAAAAGACAATGGACAGGATAGCAAGGGGATTAAAAAAATTCGTTCTGGATAATCCAGAGCCTTTTATCATTCAGTGTAATCATGGTGGTGAGCGTAGACCGAACGATATCCGGGAACCAATGCCAACCATTACAGGAAAACACGGATATGGGATTGTAGAGCCTTACATGGTGCAGATCGGACAGACTGGATTTACAAAAGACCGGAGCAAAGATGTCCGGGAGCCGCTTACAACCATTGTGAGTAAAAATGAGCATTGCCTGATAAGTCCTACGTTGATCCAGTACCATTCGGAAACCTCAAAAGATGGAGTAAGAGGACAAACTATAGAAGACCCAATCATGACAGTTGACAGCTCTAACAGATACGGACTGGTTACATCATTTTTGAGTAAATTTTATAAAACCGGAATTGGGCAGGACATAAGAGAACCGCTCGGAACGGTAACGGCAAATGCAGGTGGCGGACACTTTGGAGAGGTAAGAGCTTTTTTAATTAAATATTATGGAGATGCGACCGGACAAGATATTGAAAAACCACTTGATACCGTGACAACTAAGGACAGATTTGGATTGGTGACAATAGAGGGTGTGGATTATCAGATTGTAGATATCGGACTTCGAATGTTAGAGCCAAGAGAGTTGTATGGATGCCAGGGATTCCCGGATGATTACATAATCGACCATGACTACACAGGAAAAACATATCCGAGAAGTGAGCAGGTCAGAAGATGCGGAAATGCAGTGTGTCCACCGATACCAGCAGCATTGGTTAGAGCCAATCTGCCAGAACTGTGTATTGCGGAACGAACACCGAACATGAGGATGGAAGCAGAGCAGACCGGACAACTCCGGTTTGCGTAGTTAAATTAGAATTTACAAAATGTAGCAAATATGTAAAGAGAAAGGATAAAAACAATATGAAAGCGAAAGAATTTGCAAACAAATTCGGCGTTTCAGTAGAAGAAATGTGTAGGATAACGGAACTGTCACGTCAGGGTTTAAATGATATTGTGAGTGGAAAAAGCTTAAAACCAAGTAAGGCAAAGCGAATTGCTATATATAATTTGAGGGATTACGCAGCAATCCGCCGCAAACAGGAAGTCGACAAAGCCAATGAAGACTATGAAAACAGAATGAAAATGGCTGAAATATTTTATGTAAATTAGAATTTAGTAGAGGTAGATATGAAAGCTGTTAGGAAAAAGATTCTTTCTTGTTATTTCGAAGATGTGAAAATAAGGAAAAAGAATTTTGAGATTAGAAAAGACGAAGATGATATACAGCCTGGTGACAATTTAATTTTGTGTGAATATACCCAAGATCACTATACTGGCAGAGAAATTTCAAGAAACATAAAATACGTGCTTAGAAACGTACCACAATTCGGATTGCAAGATGGGTATTGTATAATTGGCTTTTAAATTTAGAATTTAGTGGAGGTAACAACATGAAAATTCCAAAGAAAATTCAGAATATCATCGACAGACGAGAAAGGTTAGCAATGGAGTTGCTGGATGTGTGTGAGAAATTGGATTCATGGCTTGAAAAAAATGGTGCAGACTTAACTGACTCTGATATTGCAGACAGCACTATTAGCGGTTGCATGATTTATTGTGAGCCTGAAAATGCAAAAACTGCTGTGGAAGAATATATTAGGAATTGCATGTAAAGTTAGAATTTTTAAAGGTAAAAAAACATGGCATGGTACGCACTTTATAAATGGTATAAGGATTGGAGCCGGACAGGATATCCTAATATGATTAGCTGGTATTCTGAAAAGCTTAATCCACCAAAATGGACAATATTAAAATTCAAGTGAGGTAGAATTATGGCGCAATGGAATAAAAATACAGTACCAAAATGTAAAGATAAAACCTGTTCAGATGAAGTACTTGTGACTATTGAAAAGCAGGGATGGAAAGGTGGAATTTATCGGAGAGTAGTCAAAGCAGTATATATTCCATACCATCACTGTACCGTAGAAGACATAGGATGGGATATGCCAGATGGAGTTCCAGATGATTGGGAATATGTAGAAGAAAATGATAATTGGTGGATTCCACAAGGCTGGTATGAGGTATGTGATTACTCACCTGACGATTATTCATATTTTACAGTCACTGATAAGGTAATTGCATGGATGAATCTGCCAAAGGCGTATGAGCCGAGGCTCAAGCAACTAAACTGAACTTTATGGGAGGAAACAAATGGAAGTAAATGTTAATACAAAAGCAATATGTACTATAGATATTGATTCAGCAGAAGCATTTAGAATTTTATGTGAAACTTTACATATGGGTTTTGTTCTTGATGAGGATACTGATTACTTTGTATATAAAAATTCCTATGGTGAATTAAATGTATTTAAGACAGTTGATGGACATGATTCATGTGTAGATGAGAGAGGAGATTTGTTTATAGCACTTCGTAATGTTGCTGTAAATATGTTTCCAAATACATTGTTTAGAAGTGCTGACTATAATATAAACTTATGAAAAACTGAATACTGAAAATATTGCCGGCTGAAATATGCCGGTAAAAAAATACATATCAAAGAACATACGTTCCAACCATATGTACGCAACTACAAACTAAAAAGAGCCTGTGCTGGTAACACAAGCCCTTTAGAAAGTGTTATACACTTCCCTCGACAAGAAGAGTATAGCATTTTCTACCCAGATCGTAAAGGGGGATTTGCTATGACAAAAGCAGAATTAATTAACGATGTAGTTTATGAGATGGCAGGATATCTGACACTAGAAGGAATTGACCGCCTTAAGACTGTTATTACTTTTAAGTTGGTCAACGTTAATCTGACCGCAACAGAGACGCTACCATCTACGGACGTGTACGACAACGAGTACATCATGAAACGGTACATAATTGATTTGACAGCAACCGGCAGAAAGCAGAGTACGATTAAGCTTTATATTACTATCATTAAAAAATTCTTTACAGAAACAGGCTTAAACTATCACAGCTGCACCGGGCAGGACGTGATGGATTACATCGCTACCAGACTGCATAAGGACAAAATCTCTAAGGCTTATGCTTCCACGATTCAGAAGTATATGAGCAGTTTCTTTGCATGGGCGTATCGTAAGAAGCATATCGAGGATGATGTGTCAAGAGACATTGATAAGATTCGACAGCCACAAAAAAGAAAAGAACGTTTATCAGATGAGGAGATTGCCAGAGCGTCCTTATCCATCGGTCATGATCTGCGATTAAACGCTCTGTTCGAATTAATGCTTTCCGCTGGTCCGAGAGTTGGGGAAATCGTGAACCTTGATATTGATAATCTGGACTTCGCACATAAAGAAATCCACATCTGGGGCGAAAAGACATCACAGTGGCGCACCTGCTTTATGACGGAGCGGTGTAAACAGGCATTAAAACAGTATATCGGAGATCGCACGGAAGGTGCAGTGTTTATCGGTTTACGTGGAAGAGGACGGATGTGCAATAAATCCATAGAGGATATGGTCAAAGAGATTGCACTTTTTGGCGGTTGTAAATTTAATGCGACAGTGCATTCGTTTCGTAAGACGTTCGCTTCGAGAGAATACCGTAGGACTAAGGACGTGCTTTTCGTTTCAAAACGTCTCGGACACAGCAGTACGGATGTGACTATTAAGTATTACATTTGCGATGATGTTGAGCTGGATAGGATGCAAGCAAATTTAGCAGCATAAAAGAAAAAAACACTTGACTCATGAGGTCCGAGTTGCATCTTGGAGAGTTCATTCCGGAAATCAACCAGTAAAAACAGTGTACAAAACTTTACAGTAAAATGTGTTATATAATAAATACAGAGCATGAGCAGATCGAAAAGGTCTGCTCTTTTTATTTACAGGAAGGAGGATTTTAATTGAATACGGTCGAACCAATCAGAGACATCAACACAGTCTGGGACATAGCAGACTACCTGGGGGAAAAAAGCGAACGGAATAAGATCATGTTTCTGTTCGGAATTTATGTAGGCATCAGAGTATCTGACATTTTGAGCTTAAAGGTAAGAGATGTGAGAGATATGAACTATGTCAGCATCCGGGAGATGAAAACCGGAAAAGAGAAACGCTTTCCGATTAATGAGGAATTAAGGCCTTTACTTAATAGGTACATAAAAGGAAAAGCAGATTATGAACCGCTGTTTCCATCGAGACAGCAAAACAAAGCGTTATCCAGATGTCAGGCGTACAATATATTATCAACTGCCGGGGAGAAGTTCGGATTGCAGCATATCGGGACGCATACCATGAGGAAGACGTTCGGATACCATTTTTACCAGCAGACGCATGATATCGTGACACTACAGAAGATATTTAATCATGATAACACACACATCACTATGAGATATATAGGACTGGAGCAGGACGCTATCAGCGAATCAATTATGAAGCTATCGTTCAAAAAGAGACGATAGTTATTTTTTTATCAGTAAAGTTAAACATAAAACTTTTAATGTATAACTGGATGGATGTGTTATGAGTTTCTTCTATTAAAAAAGAAAAATAGCGTGAGTTATACAGAATGTAAAGATATGATAAAGTGAGCGAGGTGAGCAGATGAATAAAGAAAAGTATTCTGATCCAACAGCAGAACAGGCGATTGCTAATGTGATGCGAAAGAAAAAGAATCATTGCAACTGGGAAAAGTTCATAGCGAAAAAGACGAACATGGAGCAGAAGATGGAGAAGCTTATAAAAAAATAAAGTGTGTACAAAAGTTTACAACGATGTGTGATATAAAGATAAAGTAAAGCGTGGCTGATGAAGCTGCGCTTTTCCATTTACTTAATCCTCTTAATACGATGCCAGACATTCAATTCTATTTGGATGCCTGGAAAGAAAGAAGATGATGAGATGGCGAAGGAATACGCCAAGCCCTTCTATAACTCCGCTGCATGGAAGAATATGCGGAAGGAAATATTGAAGAGGGATAATTATAAATGTCAATGTAAAGGATGTCACGAGGTTGCTACAGAAGTTCATCATAAGACAGAGATTACAGAAGAAAATATTCATGACATTAATATAACTTTGAATCCAAACAATTTAATTTCTTTATGTTCAGAATGTCATAAGGCAATCACGAAAGCTGAACATGGAAAAGAACAGATTGGAATTGTTCGTTATGTAATTGATGAATCTGGTTATCCGATTCCAATCACTCCCCCCGGTGGTCATTGAGATTTTCCGGGGTGTTGAAGACCGAGGGCATCCCACACGTAGAACCGACCGGAAATGCGAGTAAGGGGTGTAGGAAGGAGGTTTCCATTCAATGGGAAATGGTTATACACCGATTTACACAGAAAAAAAGCGAAAAACGTTGATAAATCGGGAACGAAAAAGACTTTTAGAAATTTTTGAAAATGTAGAATCAAAACATAAACAAACTGTTGAAAAGTTGATTGATGAAGCCGCTTTCATGACGGCAACTTTGACGGAAACGAGAGAAATAATTATCCGTGACGGAATCGTCGATGAGTATAAAAACGGCGAAAATCAGTTCGGTACTAAGAAGAGTGCGGCGGTCGAAGTTTACGACAAAATGCTCAACACTTACACGAAAGTCATCAAGCAGTTATGTGACATTTTGGGCGAGATTCCGAAAGGCTCTGGGGAATCAGATCCGGGAGAGGAATTGGTCAAGTTCTTGACTGAACACCGTGCTTAATGGTTCATAATTTTGCAAAAGAATATTTGGATATGATTCAGGCAGGAGATGAGATCGTCAGCCAGAAAGTCAAATCTGTTTATGAGAGGGAATGTGCATGGATGGATAACCCACCGGCAGATTTCCCTTTTTATTTTGATCCAGAGCGAGGAAACCGACACATAGAATTCATTGAGCGTTTCTGCAAATTGTCACAGGGTAAATTTGCAGGACAGAATATAAAACTTGAACCTTTTCAGAAGGCAAAGATACAGATGGTTTTCGGATGGGTTGAAAAAGACACGCATTTCCGAAGATTCCGTGAAGTTGATGATCTCCGTGGTAGAAAATGCGGAAAATCAACCGAGACTGCCGCTGTGGAATGGGATGCCGCATTGAATGACAATGAGATGGGTGCACAGATTTATTGCACTGCAAATAAAAAAGACCAGGCGAAGATTATCTTCAACGAATGCGTGAACATGATGAAGCATTCTCCGGCACTGAAAGCCGTTGCGAAGAAAAGACAGTCGGATATTTATATCGATTTGTTTATGAGCTACATCATGGCATTGGCAGCAGATTCTTCAACACTGGATGGACTGAACACTCATTTTTTCTCGCTTGATGAATTTCACGAACAGCGCACAAGCAAGCTGTATGATGTCATGTTGCAGTCCCAGTCTTCACGAGACCAGCCGTTAGCGTGGCTTATTTCTACAAATGGATTCGTCCGGGAAGGCTTTTTTGACGACAGGTATTCCTACTGTGAAAATGTTGCAGTCTGGAACAAAGGATATGAAGATTACAGACTTCTCCCTTTGATTTACGAATTGGATAAAAGGGAAGAGTGGGAAGCTCCGGAATGCTGGGGAAAAGCAAATCCCGGACTTGGAAAGATAAAGAAAATCAGTACTTTGTCGGAAAATGTGGCAAAAGCACACAGGGACAGATCATTTCTCCCGACACTTCTGACAAAGGATTTTAATTTAAAAGAAAATACAACACAATCGTGGCTGACCGCAAATGATGCTATTAATAAAACTGTGGTTGATATGGAATTTTTAAGAAATTCATACGCAATCGGCGGTTGTGATTTATCGTCTACAACCGATTTGACATGTGCAACGCTTGTGATCAGAAAGCCGGGCGATCCTAACTTTTATGTTTTGCAGAAATATTTTATCCCAGAAAGCAAGATCAAAACGCAGGATAATAAAAATAAACAGGAAGGCGCATACAGGAAGTGGAAAGAGGACGGCTGGGTTCAGGTAAATGATGGAGCTACCGTTGATTTTCACAACGTCACAGAATGGTTTGCCTATATGGTCAGAGAATACAACATAAGACCTCTCTGGATAGGATATGATGCGGCACTCTCCGGCTATTGGCGAGAAGAAATGGATTCTTACGGTTTTGACATGGAGAAAATCAGACAGGGACCATTCACATGGACTTATCCTTTTAAGGAATTGGCAGGATTATTTGAGGAGCATAGGGTTATATACCAGAACAATCCTGTTTTACTGTGGTGTCTTTTTAACACCGGAGTGAAATGCCTGAACAAAGACGGCATTGAATCGCAACAGCCGGTAAAACAGTCGTCTGTATTAAGGATAGACGGAACGGTTTCGCTTCTGAATGCGTTTACCTGTTACAAGAACCACGAGGAAGAGTATTTATCTTATGTGAAATAGAGGAGAGGACATGGGACTTTTTAACAAGATTTTGGGAAACATCAAATTAAAAATATTAAATTCCTATTTCGGCTATACCGTATCAAGCGCACCATTTGATGGAGAATTTTGGGATCATGACGTGGCAAGGGCAACGATTGATGCGATAGCAACGAGAGCGGCAATGGGGAATATGCGCCATGTGATCATGGAAAACGGACAAGTAAAGGAAACGGTATACGACAGTCCGCTCGCCAAAATGATAAATGAGCGACCAAATGATGCCATGTCTGGTTTTGAATTTAAATATCGTATGTTTGCAAATCTCGAAACGAAAACAACTGCCATTGCGTATATAGATTGGCAGGTAGTGGATGGAAATGTGATTCCTGTTGGAATTTACCCGGTTGATTATGCAAATTATCAATTCAGGCAGGTCATAGGTGGAGGATGGGCTATCGAATATAACGATTTCGAAGGAAATACCGGATATCTAAGGTTGCAGGACTGCATCATCATGAGGAAGTTTTACAATAATCATCAGGCATCCGGGGACGGAAATGCACCGATTTACAAAGCACTGGATATGTCAAAGGCATCAGATGAGGGATTCATTGAAGCTCTGCAGGTTTCCAACAAAGTACGTGGAATCATTAAACAGAAAAAATCAATGCTTGATCCGGAAGATGTAAAAGAATCGCAAAATAATTTTGCAGATCGTTTTAAGTCCGCAGCTCAAAATGGTGGAATTGTTGCAGTTGATTCAATGGAAGATTTCAAAGAATTGAATGTGAACGCTTATTCTGCAAATGCTGTGCAGCAGAAACAGATAGAGAGCAGAATCCGCAGCTTTTTAAGAACTTCCGAATCAATCGTGAACTCTGATTATACAGAACAACAGGGCATTGCGTGGGCGCAGTCGGTGATTGAACCTCTGTGGGAGATTTTCGCCCAGGCGGTTACGTGTTGCGGATTTACTCCGCAGGAGCTCGACAAAGGAAATAAGATGATCATGTCAGGCGGTCGCTTAATGGGTGCCAGTTTATCCACTTGTGTGCAGGTTTTGAATGCCACAAAAGACACTGGAGAATTGACGACAAATGAACGAAGAGAAATTCTTGGATATCCACCTGTAGATGGCGGAGATGTGCGTCAGGTATCGCTCAATTATGTCAGTGCTGATTCTCAAAAAGAGTACCAGTTAGGGAAAAATAAAGACAAGAATAAGGAGGACGATTCAGATGGAAAAGGAAAATCTGATGGAAAAGCAGACGACAAATAAGCGTTGTCTGCTTTTTGGTTTAGAGACAAGAGAGCTTGAAATTGATGGCGAAGAAAAGAAAGAACTCTGGGTTGAGGGTCGGGCGGTCAGCTTTAATTCTCCGACAGTTCTTTTTGAAATTGGAGAAACACAATACAAAGAGCAGATCGATTCAAGGGCTTTTGAAGAAACAAACTTGTCAGATGTCATTTTTAATTACAATCACGGCGGCAAGGTTCTTGCCAGAACCAGAAATAAAACGCTGGTTGTGGATGTGAGAGAAGATGGCGTTTATATCCGTGCGAGATTGGACGGCACGGAGGAAGGCAGAAAATTATATGACGAAATCAAAGGCGGATATATTGACCGCATGAGTTTCCAGTTCACAATCCGTGAACAGTCCTATGACAAGGAAAACCATATGTGGACAGTTCGAAAAGTGAAACGTCTTTATGATGTTTCCGCAGTCGATATCCCAGCCTATGATGATACATCAATTGAAGCGAGAAAGAACTCTATCCTGGAGGCGGATGCTCAGGAGCAGAGCGAACGTAAAGCGGCGGCGGAACTTTCAAAGCGGAAATTGCAACTCAAAATGAAATTGTCAATGTAGAAGGAGAAAAAACATGAACAAACGTTTATTAGAAATTCAGGCACGCAAAGCAGAATTGTTAAAAGAGCTTGAGGGAGATGTGACAGAGGAAAGATTATCTGAAATCGAAAAAGAACAGGCGACTCTGGAGACAGAGGAGCGTTCCATTCGTTCAAAATCAGATCTTATCGGAAAACTTTCCGAGAAGACAGAGGAAAAGCCGGAAGAGAGACATACTGAAAAGCCAGAAGAGAGAGCAAAGAAGATCATGGAATCTGGAAAAATGGAAATCAGCTCAACAGAAGTCAGAAATGCAATGGGAATGCAGACAAGAAGCACGCTGATTGCTACAGACAGCCTTGTCGAACCTACGAAAAATGGAAATGATATTAAGGATAATCTTAATCCTGTATCGTCTATTATTGATCAGGTATCTGTCATTGATGCAACCGGTGCAGCAGCATTTGAGGAAGCTTATGTGAAGTCAGAGCCTACCGCAGCGGAGAGAAAGGATGGAAGTGCTGGAACTGCAACAGATCCTGTTTTCCGTGTGGCAAAGTTAAAACCAGAACTTATTAATGTAACAAGCTTTGTTTCAAAGAACATCCAGCGCGTTTCCCCGTTAGCGTATGAAGCAAAAATCAGAAGTCTTGCATTAAAAGCTTTGAGAAGAAAAGTTGCGAACATGATCGTAAATGGTTCTACAGATGCTTTCGGTATCAAAACCGCAAAGAACACAATGAACGAGGATATCTGCAAAGAGCTTCTGCTGGATGCAAATACAATTGATGCGAATACATTAAAGAAAATCGTATTTTCGTATGGTGGAAATGATGAACTCGGTGGAAATGCCAGACTCTTCCTGACAAAAGAAGATTTGCAGAAATTCGGAGAAGTTCGCGGTACAAATGAAAAGAAAGCCCTTTATGAGATCACACCGGATAATGCAAATCCAAATATTGGAACAATCAAAGAAGGTGGTCTGATCGTACCTTATACGATCAACTCAAGCTTAACTTCCCTTTCCAGTGCGGTAAAAGGTACAGAGAAAGTCCAGACTATGATTTATGGTGATCCTGCAAACTTTGAGCTTGCATTATTCGGAAATTATACGGTTGAAGTTTTCAAGGAAACGAAGGCTGTTGAAGGAATGCTCACGATCATCGGGGAGATCATGGCAGGTGGAAACGTGATTGCTGATGGTGGTTTCGTGGTTGTTACTCTGGCATCAAACTAATGAGGTGTGCTTATGGATGATCCGGTAAAGGATGCTCTCCGGTTAACGGATGCATCTTATGCGAAACTTTCTAGGGAAATTGAACGCAATAAAAAAACAGCTCGCACGGAGATGATCCGTGTGGGCATTTCCACAGAAATTGTCAACGGAAATTCTCCGCTTGTAACAGAAGCAATCGTGACGTACTGCCAGATGAAGATGGGACGACCTGATTATTACGAGAGATACAAAGAAGCATGGGAATACATGATTGATTCAATCCGCAAATCACAGTCTAAATTCATTTCGCAGGAGGTTAAAAATGATAGCACAGAATGACCTTATTAAATTGATCACGACTGCGAATACTGGAAAAGATGCGGACGGATTCCCAATCGAGGAAGTCTTGCAGGAAACAGAGATGTTTGCCTCTGTGCAATCTGTAAAAAGGTCGGAATATTATGCGGCTCTTAAAGACGGAATCGTTGCCAGTAAAACAATCGTCATAAATTCTGATGATTATGACGGTTGTTTGATAAAAAAGAACGATAAGAAGTACAGACCGAATCTCGTTGAAATTGATTCTGAAAAATTTGCGATCATCCGGCTTTATCAGAAAGATGATTATACGATGGAGCTTACATTGCAGGAGGCGGAATGATGGCAGGATTTGACATAGAATTTCCGGATGATTTTCTAGGTGGAGTGCTTGAAACAGATCCACAGGAGTTATGCTCTGAAATGCTTAGCGAAGCAGCACCCTTATATGTTGACAGCATGAAGCGGTCGCTTAGAGGTGTGGTTGACCATGAAGGGGATTCCGAAATGGTTGATTCTGTCAAGGCTACAAAACCGAAGAAAACGAAAACGGATGCATATATCGTGAATGTGGGACCTTCCGGCTATTCCAAGACAAAGGAATATATACAAAAAGACGGAACAGGCAAACGGACAACGAGAAAATATCCGGTTTCCAATGCTGTAAAAGCAATCTGGAAAGAGTACGGAATCCCAGGAAAAGAACCTGCAAGACCTTTTCTGACAAAAGCGAAGAATGATGTTGAAAATGATGTCATGAACCGTATGCAGGAAGTTTATAACAGGAAAGTGGGGACGAAGAAATGAATGTGAATCCGCTTATTGAATCGTTGGAAAAGAAATTTTCTGTTCCAGTTGCACAGGATGAATATGATGGAAAATCTGATAAATACATCATTTACACCTATGAAGACGAGCGACCAGTGTATTTCGGGGACGATAAAACATTGCAGGATACAGCCTATCTGACTGTACAGCTTATCGTTCCAAAACAATTCAATTATATGAATCTGAAGCATCAGATCCGAGATGAATTAGAAAGAATGGGATTTATCGTGACAGATATCCGTTCTTTTTTAAGTTCCGCAATAAATGGGACAAATAAAATCAGACGCATCACGTTTGATATAAATTACACAGATAATCATTAATTTTAGGAGGGAAAAACAATGGCATTTTTTGGACTTTCGAATCCGTACATTGCTAAATATAATGGAAACGGTACATATACGGACGGATTTAAATGTAATGAGGCAGTGAGTACATCTGTCACACCGGCATTTAACGAAGGATCTCTTTACGGAGACGACAGACTTGTGGAGTATGTAAAGGAATTTAAAAACGCAGCAGTTGAAGCCGGGATAACGAGACTTCCAATTGTTGCGGCTAAAATTCTGTTTGGTCACAAAGTAACAGATAATGAAGTCATTTACAATGTGGATGATGCCGCTAATTATGTAGGATATGGTTTTATTTCAGCAGAAATGCACAACGGAAAACGTGTATACGGTGCGTGTGTTTTGAAAAAGGTACTGTTTGCAGAAGGTGCAGATTCGTACAGCACCAAAGGAGACAGCATCACATTTAACACACCGACTATTTCCGGAACAGCGATCGCAACTGACGATGGCGAGTACAAAGTGGTAAAATACTTTGAAAACAAAGATGATGCTGATTCATTCCTCAAGAGTTACCTTAACATCACACCGAAGTGCGAGACACCGGTATTCAGCGTTGACGGCGGTACATATACTGGGGCGCAGAGCGTAGAGATCTCATGTGCGACTTCCGGAGCAAAGATCTATTACACGACTGACGGACTCACACCGACAGAAAGCTCTACAGAGTACACCGGAACACCTGTATCTGTTTCTGCAAGCAAATTGCTTAGAGCGATTGCTATCAAAGCTGGTAGTGCAAATTCTGACGTTGCGTCAGCGGAATACACGATTTCCGGCTAAAAGAGAATAAGAAGATAAGAGGGATGGTTTTTCCATCCCCTTTTTTCAAATGGGAGAAAAAATCATGGATAAATTAACATATATAGAAGTTGGAAAAGAAAAATACCCGATAAAATGCGATAATCTCGTATTGCAGCAGATTCAGGAGGAGTTCGGAAGCGTAAGGCTTTTCGAAATGGCTCTGATTGGTCTTGTAGCGGACAAAAATCCAGATGGTACGGATAAGAGGGATGATAAAGGACAACTTATTTTAAAACACGTTGAGCCGTCCATTAAGGCGATTAACTTCGGACTTCCTCTTATGGTAAATGAAGGCCTTGAAATTGAAGCGGAGCAGAAAAACACAGATTTTAAGTATCTGGAAGATAAAGAAATAATCAGATCCATCCAGCTTTCGTATTTGAAGCTTTCAGAAATCATGCACAAAGAGCTTGCAAGGTGCTTTGAAACAAAAAAATAAAAACCCAAGTGGAGAGCGATAGTGACAGCGAAGCTGATACGATCATCAACTTTACTTGGGTTTTATTAATTGGAATGCGGTTCGGTTTCACGAAAAAAGAAGTCGAACATATGTACTATGGGAAATGGCAAGATTTTTTTGAAATTTATAAAACAGTGCATGATTTTGAAATGAGCCAGAGGTATGTGCCTCTGAAAGAAGAAGAAACAGAATCAACAGGATCTCTTATGGATTTATAAGGGGGATTTATGGCATCAAAAGGAACAATTGGCGGTCGTATCGTTCTCGAAGGGGAATCCGAATACAGAGCTGCCTTAAGAAATATAACACAGGAACAGAAAGAACTCCGTTCCGAAATGAAGTTGTGCAGCAGTGAATTTAAGGAAAGCCAAAATTCACTTGAAGCATTAACAAAAAAACATGAAGTTCTGGAAAAGCAGATTGATGCGCAGAAAAAGAAGGTAGAACTCTATGCGAATCAATTACAGAAAGCAAAAGATACCGAAGCAGATTATGCTAAAAAGGTTGAGGAGCTTAAAGAAAAGCTTGCTTCTGCTGAAAATGAATTCAAAGACATGAAGGATTCGACAGAGGTTTCCTCGGAAGCTCTGGAAAATCAGAAAAAAGTCATTGATGAATTAAAGGAAAAGCTTACTGTTGCAGAACAGGGATATGAGAAATCTGGACAGGTTATCAGTCAGTTTCAAGTCAATTTAAACAATGCAAATGCTGACTTGAATGCAATGGCCATTGAATTGCAGAATACAGATAAGTACATGAAGGAAGCGGAACAATCAGCAGATTCATGTGCAACGTCTATTGATGAATTTGGACACAGAACGAAAGAGGCTGGCGAACAATCCAGAAAATTCGGCGAAAAATCCGAAAATGCAATCAATAATCTTTCCGATGCGCTTGTGGCGACAGGAATTGTTCAGGGCGTTGAAAAAGTCAAAGATGCATTGATGGAATGTGTGGCGGCTTCTCAACAGTTCGAAACAGCAACCGCAAAGTTATCAACAATTGCGGACACGAATGCTGTTTCCATGGGGGAGTTAAAAGACCAGATTATAAGCGCATCTACAGAGCTTGGTGTTGCCGCTTCTGATATCTCTGACGTGTCTTATGATGCTATTTCTGCATCTGTCGATACGGCGAAAGCTGTCGGTGTTACATCAGATGCTGCAAAGCTGGCAACCGCAGGATTTACAGATACATCCAGTGCCCTGTCGGTTCTTACAACCGCAATGAATGCTTATAATATATCAGCAGATGAATTGACTGGCATTTCTGACTCACTGATCCAGACACAGAACTTAGGTGTTTTAACGATTAACAGTCTGGCATCTTCAATGGGTAAAGCAATCGCCACGGCTTCGGCTTATTCCATTGATATTTATAATCTGGAATCTGGATATATCGCTTTGACAAAATCCGGTATTTCCGCAGAAGAATCAACCACATACATGGCTTCGATGTTCTCCGAGCTTGGTGACGCTGGTTCTGATGTTGCCGGAATTATCACAGAAAAAACCGGAAAGTCCTTCGGTGAATTGATGCAGTCCGGCTACAATCTCGGTCAGGTATTGAATATTTTATCTGAAAGCGTGGACGGAAATGCAGAAGCAATGATGAACCTGTGGGGCAGTCAGGAAGCCGGAAAAGCGGCAAATGCAATTGTAAACAGGGGATTGAAAGAATTTGAACAGAATCTTGATTCTGTAAAAAATTCTACCGGGGCTACACAGAAAGCTTTTGACAAGATGGCTGATACATCGGAATTTGCTTCTAAAAAAATGAAGGTTTCTATGCAGAATTTAAAAATCGCAATTGGTGACGAATTACAGCCTGAAATGGAACGACTTTATTCTGCAGGTACAGACGTCACGGAATGGGCGATAGATTTTGTAAGGGAAAACCCAGAAGTGGTTGATGCAATTGCAGCACTTTCAGTTGGAATCGGGACTTTTGCAACCGGATTAGCTGTTGCAAAAGTTGGAATGATCGCATTTAATGCCGTAATGAACGCAAACCCGATTGTCTTATGTACAACGGCTGTCATTGGACTGACTGTAGCAATGACAGCATTACTCGATCATCAGAACGAATATGTTGAGAACACAAAGGCAGCAGTGGAGGAGCAGCAGAAAAATATTGATTCTTTGCACGAAGAAATCGAAGCAAGAAAAGCTTCTAATAGTGAAACGGAAGCTACTGTTGCAGCCATCAGTTCGCTGAAATCACAGCTTATTGACCTTAATGGAAAAGAAAAATTAAGTAATCAGGACAAAGCTGAAATGGTTTCGATCGTTGCCCAGTTAAATGAACTTCTGCCAGATATGAATCTCTCCATAAATGAACAGACCGGGTATCTGGAGCAGAACAATTCAGAGCTAGAAGATTTGATTGAAAATCAGACTGAATACTTGGAATTACAGGCAGCGCAAGAAGAGCAGGCTGAAATCATAAAGCAGATAACGAAAGCTAAGATTAATTTAAACAAAGCGACCTCCGAACAGGCAGAACTGGAATCAGATCTTGCGGAAAAACAGGAAGAATATAATCAGGGGATGATTGAAGGTACAATCCCGGCTTATGGTGATCTTTATCAGGAAATTGCTGAAGCTCAAAAAGCTGTTGCTGAATATGACGATCAGATTACAGAATCGCAAGCGATACTGGATGATTTACAGGGCGATTATGAAGTCGCAACCGATATGATCAATCAGTATAAAGAATCCATGAATCAAGCATCTGATGCAGTAAATAGCACGAATGCAAATACGATTGAATATGGTTCTAAAACCTACGAGGTTTCGGAGGAAGTGAAGGCTTCCTTTGATGAGATAAATGCTGCTTATCGAATGGCAAGTGAAGAGGCATTATCATCCATTTCCAGCCAGGTATCTTTATTTGATGAATTATCAAGCAAATCAGATATGACAGTACAGCAGATGTCGGCAAATCTGCAAAGTCAGACAGATACGTTTAATCAGTATTCGGAAGATTTGAAAACAGCATCACAGATGATGAAAGAAGATACAACTGGAAGCTTCTCAACGATTGTGCAATCTATCATGGACATGGGCGTAGAAGGTGCTGGATATCTCCATGAATTGGTCACGGCAGCGGAGGATTCCACGGAATCGTTTGATGAAGTCATGAATTCATTCGCAGAAATGGAGGAAGCGAGGCAGACGTTAGCTGACACGATGGGAGATATTAACGTCGGATATTCTGACGCAGTAAATCAGATGATTTCCAGCACAAGTGACGGACTGGACAGTATCAGCAATGCATTTGTTGATAAAAGCCCAGAAATGCGTGTGTCGTCTGCTTATATGTGCGATCAGATTTATGATCAGATGAAAACATCAATCGGGATGACGGATGATGGAAGCTCTATTGTTTTTCAGGGAACAGGAAATTCAATTGCGAAAGGTGTTGCGGATGGTATTTCTGCCGGACAGCCTACGATTAATACTGCATTACAAAGAGCGATTGATAATGCTGTCGCAAATGCAAATTTTAGTGGAATTTCTGCAAAAATAGACCGAATGTTAGGAGATCAGCTGAAATGATAAGAGAATTTAGTTTAAAAAATGCAATCGGTAATACATGGAACCTGAACGATTTAGAATCCTTTCTTACAGAGCCAGACGGTCTCGGATTTGAATACGATGTTGATTATCAGCAGATTGGAAATATTTTTATTAAGCTTCAGGACGACATGAAGCAGAAAGAACCATCCGGACAGATTAAATTCGCAACTTATGAAAAATACAGAGAATTTTGTCTTTTTATCCAGCACAAACCGCTTGTGATGGAATACATAACTCCGGCCGGAAATTTTTTAATGGATGTGAGCATTGATAAACTTGAAAAAAGCGAGCTTGAAACAGGTGGATTATTCTGCAATATTAAATTGCTTGGATTATCCACATTTTATAAAATCGTTCGTGCTGAAAATGATGGAAGTATGGTCGCCGGGAAAATTTATCCGTATTCTTATAATTATCGCTATTCAGACTACTCACAGGGGGCGGTTGAATTTGACTGTGACAGTGTTTTAGAATCTGCCGTAAAACTCACAATACTCGGTCCGTGTACTAATCCATCATGGACACACTATCTGAATGGTGTCGTGGCAAGCGTAGGCAAGGTAAATTGTACGATAAAAGATGGGAACAGATTAATTGTTGACAATACGAAAATACCTTTCGAAATTGCCGAATATGATTCCACAGGTACATTTGTTCAAAATCTTTATCAGAACAGCGATTTCTCCACGGACAGATTTGTCACGCTTGGTTTTGGTTCAAATAAAATCAGTTTTGCACATGAGGGAGAAAATGCGATTTCGCTGATTGCGGAGGGAAAAATTATTTATGAGTCTGTATAATATTGAAATTTTTAATGATCATTTTGAGTATATCTCCTCATATCAACTCCAGAATGTAGAAGGATATGAGTACGATTACATTTCGTATTCAAAAAGCAAACTGGAAATACCGGAGATTACCGCATCAAAAGGGGATTATGTCCGTATCACTTCAAAAGATTTGAATATTGTCGGAATCGTAAACGGATGTACTGACATGGGATTTTATTACGAGCTGGAATTTACTCCATTTTTGGAAAAATTGGATGTCAACGTACATTACAACAGAAGTCTGCTTTCCTCACAAAGCCTCGAACAATGGATTGCCGGAATCATCACAGACACTTTCGTTTCAAATCCTGATTCGGAACAAAACATATATGGTTTTGAGGTAAAATACTCCTCGAAGACATATAATGCGCTGATGGATCTGGAAGAGAATATAGGAAATCTTTATGAGATTTTACAGAAAGCACTAATTAATTACAATGTGGTGGTCACATTTAGCATTGATGTCCAGAAAAAGAAAATTACGGCGGATGTGTCAGTTTTATCGCAGGGTGTATTTTACATCGAATCTGATTTACCGAACATCCTTGATAAAGAATTCAATTTCAAAAAATCTGATTCGTCTTACAACAAAATGACGGTATACAATGAGCTTAATGAGGCAGAATATGAGACGTTTTATTTACAGACGGATGGTGCGATTACAAATACTCCTACCGTTTCCAAGCGTGTCACACCTGTAATTTTTACAAACATTTTTATCAAGCACGAAAATGATGATAAAGAGACGTTCCACGATTCCGCATACGATAAGGCTTTTAACAAATTGTCAGCGGAAAAGTATGATAATCTTATTGAAATTGAATGTGAAATAAATGACTGGCTTATTGATCCATTGAATTTATCTATCGGGCAGGACACTGTTATTATCCGGGATGGTGTAAGTTATTCTACCATGCTTACCGGATTTGCTATAAAAGATACCGTCAAATTAATGTTCGGGACAGTACGGCTCGAACTCACGAAAAAGCTTAACAGGAGGTTGAAATCATGAGTATTTCCATGAAACGCTATAACGACACAATTATCACACCAAAGGACGACAGAATCCTTTTTGACCAGATCTTTGACGACTACGGTTTAATTTACGGAGGCTCTGCAACTATGGCGGCATCCAATAAAATTCATGTAGGTGCTGCCAGAGGCTTCATCAAGGGAACAGAAGTCATTGTTGAAGCAGAGGACATTGCAGTAAATCTCTCTGATTCCGGCACGAAGAATGGACGGCTTAAGATCGTCATGGATTTAGCCGATACTGAGACACCAATTAAATTTGAATCAGAGGTTGCCGCATCGTTCCCTGCATTGGAACAGGATGCGAACATTAACTATGATAATGGTCGCTATGAGGTTGTTTTTGCTACATATAAAGCGACAGAAACGACAATCTCTAGCGTGGCTCTCGTTATGCCGACTATGCAATCTGTCAAAGCAAAAATTCAGGGCATAAACCAGAGTTTAACTAACTTAAAAAATCCAGCTAAAGGGACAAAAGGGATTCTAGTTAATGGTGGTTCACCTTTATCTAGAGATTTTTTATTAGTTTATACGCTCAAAACAACAAACAAAGCTAACACTGGAGCATCTTTTTCGATAAACGGGATAAAAGTTGCTGACTTGACTACAAGAACTCCGAATAATATTATTGAAATTAGTGGTTGTGTTAGAGCTTTTAAAGGTGATATTGTTAGTACGAATGTTTCAACCACTGGTGGGTATGCTGATGTATATGCGTATTGTTAATTATCCATCAATAATTATTTAACACCTATTAATACGGCAGAGTACTGTGTTCGCACATATAAGTTAATATGTGTATCGTTGATATACTTTGCGAAAGCTCCAAGGCTTGTGTTAGTCCAAATAGCAACAACTCTATATTTTGTCTGCTTAAAATATTTAATTGGAACAATATTTGTATTCAAAATATTGCCGTCAGTACTTAAATACATTAATATTAATAACTTATAATTATTAATATCATCTGGTAATTCTATTTGGTTGCTTTCGCTAGTGGAACTTGTTTGCCCTAAAATCACACATTCGCCTATATCAGTTAAACTCTGGTTTTAGGGTTGCAGCATAAAGCATAAAATTGTGTACAAAACTTTACTAAGATATGTGTTATAAATTAAGTGAGAAAACCTGTTGAAGAGAAATCTTTGACAGGTTTTTTCGTGCAAAAAAATAAAAAAGGAAGGAAAAAAGCATGAACGAAAACACAAATATGACTGTAAAAACGGTCAAAGGATTTTTTACAGCAATTGGTGCTGTTTTAAATTCACTTTTAGGCGTGTTGTATATTCCGGTTCTTTTAGTGGTCATTTGCAACATCATTGACTATATTACCGGGATCATGGCAAGCCCAAACAGGACTGATGGGAAAATCAGTTCTTACAAAAGCATGAAGGGAATCACGAAAAAGGTCACTATGTGGCTTCTGATTGTTGTCGGTGCGATTATTGACCAATTAATTTTATACGCATCAGAAACATTCGGATTTTCTTTCCCATTCAAATTTTTAATTGCGTGTATCGTTGCGGTTTGGATTATCTGCAATGAGCTGATCAGCATCTTGGAAAACATGATTGACATTGGAGTAAACATCCCACCGTTTTTAATGCCACTGGTAAAAAATATTAAGAGCCAGACAGAAAAAACAGTGCAGATCGAAGAGGATAAGAAGGAGGATTAATTATGAAGTATGGAATTGATGTAGCAAAATGGAATGGAGTTATTAACTGGTCGAAAGTTAAGCTTGCAAATATTTCCTTTGCTGTTTTAAAAGTTACAAATAAAAATAATCGTGTAGAGGAAGCATTTGAGCGGAATTACGCAGGAGCTACAGAGCAGGGAATCACTGTAGGCGTTTATCGTTATGTTTACGCAAAAACTGTTGAGGCGGCAAAAGCAGAAGCTAATGCGATTGTACAGGCTTTATCTGGAAAGAAAATAAACTTCCGTGTATGGCTGGATATGGAAGCCGACAGCATTAAAAATATTGGAAAAAGCAGATTAACAGAGATCATTAATGCTGAGGCTGACATTATTCAGGCGGCAGGTTTTCAGGTCGGAATTTACTGCAACACAGATTGGTATAAAAATGTACTGGATTCTGCTTCACTGAAAAGCCGTTTTCCATTTTGGATTGCCAGATACGGCACAAACAATGGAGAGATGCAGGAGAAGTACTCCCCGGAAGCGTATGCAATTGCATGGCAGTACACCTCAAGCGGATCATGCGATGGTGTAAATGGAAAAGTAGACTTAGACGTTACTTTTTCCGAGATTGACGTTGCTCCAGTCGTTCCCAATCCTTATGCTCATAAGGTAGGACAGACAGTGTACTACTCATCTTATTATGACAGAGCTACCGATGATATTTCAAAGGCTAAATTCGCCGGTGCAAAATATAAAAAGGGAACTATCACAGCAATTGTGAATGGTGCGAGAAATCCTTATCAGATTAATAACACATTCATTTATCTCAACGATGGAGATATCCGTGAGGTGATCACTGTGAAAGCTTCAGACGCAAAGTATCACACAGTAAAAGCAGGACAGAATTTAACAGTGATCGCAAAAATGTATGGAACAACCATCAATGCGATTTTGAAAATGAATCCTTCCATCACAAATAAAAATGTGATTAAGGTTGGTGCTAAGATTCGTGTGAAATAGTACTTAAATTGTCATGACAAGATTCATGACAAGATTTTGTATTTTTATGACAAATTTACTATTTGCTCAACAAATATTTTAGAGACTAAAAAGAGCCGTAAACCTTTGATTTTTCAATGAAAATCGTATGTTTACGGCTCTTTTTTCTTAATGCAGGAGATGGGACTTGAACCCACACACTGTTGCCAGCGTCAGATTTTGAGTCTGATGCGTCTGCCATTCCGCCACTCCTGCGTCTTATGAACTTCTTGAACAAAATCGCTCAAGCAAGAAATATCTTATCATACTCAAAGACAGATTGCAAGAAAATTTTTTGCTTCTGGAAAATTATTTTACACATATTTTAAGAAGAAAAAACATATTGTGAAAAATGATGATTTTCAGGCTTTTTTTGTTGACGAAAGTTATCATATATGATAACTTATTAACATGTGAAAAAAGAATTGCAGATAAAAAAACAATGAACGAATGAGCACAGAATCGTTTACTACAAATAAGAAAGAGCGAATGCAGGAGGGCGTCAGTTTGGCTCAGGGAGAAAAGAAACATCTTGCAGGTCAACAGCTTACCCCCCGGTATGAAGTGGTCCAGCAGTTGAAGGATGCAAGAAAAGCGCAGGATATGACACAGGAAGTGTTGGCGGAGCGTGTGGGAACGAAAAAGTCTAATATTTCCAGATTTGAGAGCGGCAAATATAATCCAAGCCTTGATTTCCTGATCAAGGTGGCAGGAAGTCTTGGAAAACAGGTACAGATCAGGATTAAGTGAAGAAGGAGTTTTATGTTATGGGCAGAAGTGTGACATTAGGAAATGGCAGAGACATTGACAAAGATATCGAATTATGCAGAACAACGAATGAGAAGACCAGTGAGCAGACAATCCATGTTCTGATGGAGAATCATATTCCGTTTACCAAGAGCTGGATCAATATTCCTTTTTTTCTTCGCAGGAAATTTCATGGTGCAAGTCAGATCTGTGTGATCAACACCAATCGTAATCGTTACAGTCAGGCAAGAACCGCCATCGACCAGATGGATATCCACTTCAAAAAGCGTCTTGTCGTAAGCAATTATTAATGAAAAGTCCCTGGTTTCCAGAGTGATTCAGGAAACCGGGGACTTTCCATTACTAATTCAATTCACGCAGGTTTTCCTCAAACTGTTTTTGGAGCAGCTTTCTGGAGTAGCACGCAGCTACAAAAGAGGAAAGGGCGAGATTGTATACATTGGTGTATTGTACATAATGCCATTTCAGGTTTTCTTTCCAGTTGGTGAGCGTGATCGTCTTGTCCTCATCGAGATGGTAATCGTAGAGGTTGTTGCGAAGCTCATAAGCGGCTGCATAGGAGAGGATATGCTTCATCAGAACAGCAGCGTCAGCCGGAACCGGGAGATCTTTCATATCGATCGCGCCGCTGCGGTAAATGGCTGCAAAACGTCCGGTAGGGTGTTTTAACTGGAATAAACCATCTAACGTAAAGTTTTCAAGATCCGTATCAAAAGATTGCAGGGTTGCCAGCACCAGAGTATCGGTCATTTCCTGAAAAGCAGGGTTGGCAGAACAGTTCTTTGTTTCAAAATATTCATCCATAAAATCGTAGAGAATAAAATCTTCGCACGTAAAATGCAGATCTTCCATATAGGCGGCCGCAAATTTTGGAAGCAATGCGATCAGTGTACTATAGTGGATAGAACAGATGGCAAGGGCAGCATAAAACTGTACTTCTGTCTGCAATAAAAGTTCCAGATCCACATCCACATTTGAAAAATCCACGGAAGAAATCTCAGGGCATGCCTCTTTGAAAATGCGGTTTAAGATCGCAAGGCCAAAACCGGATTTGTCGTCAATGATGGCGATGGCGTAGCATAAAAGAACCGGATCAAAAGAATTCTCGGAAAAAGAAGGAGAAAAATAAAAATCCTGATCCAGAAAACGGTAAATATCAGAGAGATTGTCCATAGAGAGCGGACACTCTAACGTATCCCTTAATTCTGTTATAACAGCCGGATTTTCCTTTGCCGCAAAAGTGAGGAAACGATACACAACATAAGTCTGAAAACGATCCATGTTTTCTTCGGGACCGTTTTCTAAATATTCTATCAAAAATTCAGTGGGAAAAAACTGATCAAAAAATTCATCCATAACAATACCTTACCTTTCTCTGTTTCCGTTCGCATGCCCATGAGGTATAAGCAGCGAAGCATGTTTAAGTGATGAAAACACAATATAATATTTTTATAAATAAAGCAATAGGGCTTTTATTTTTGGAGAAAAAGACTTATTATGGATAATGAACTGATTTTTAGGAGAAAAAGGAGAGAGATTATGTTGAGAGCAGCAGATTACCGTGAGCGTGCAAGAGCATCTTTGAGTGGAAACTGGGGAATGGCAGTTCTTGTTTGTTTTGTAGGAGCATTGCTTGGAGGAATCCAGTCCGTTATACCTGTTACCGCAAATTATCAATATGGGGAGGGAATGAGCGTACAGATTTTTGGGATAAATATGAGCCTGAATCAGCTTCCGGCAGAAATGCTCGGAATCCTGGCTGTCATGATGAGCATTTTAAGCATTTATGCACTGGCACAGTTTGTGATCGGTGGTGTAGTGGAACTTGGTATGTGTGCTTATTTTTCCAAACGTGCATTGGGCGAGAATGCGGACATTAAGGATGAGTTTGCTTATTTCCAGTATTTCGGAAAGGCACTCGGGCTTCGTATTGTAACTTCTATTTTTATTTTCTTATGGACGATGTTATTTATCATACCGGGACTCATCGCTACCTATCGTTATGCAATGGCACCATACATCATGGCAGAACATCCGGAAATGGGGATCATGGAGGCGATTGAGGCATCCAAACAGATGATGGATGGCAATAAATGGTCGTTGTTTTGTCTGGATTTCAGTTTTATCGGCTGGATGATTTTAAGTGCATGTACATTTGGAATCGGAGATCTATTCTTAAATCCATATACCCATATGGCAACGGCTCATTTTTATCTGAATTTAAGCAGAGGTTCTTCCGGAAACTTCAATTCGGATGGAATGATGTAAAAGGGAAAAATCTGTCACTGAATTCTTATAAAAATGTGAAAAATCTGCGAATGGATTTCAATTGAAAAAGAGATGTGCTAAAATGTACCGTGTTGTGGTCACGGAAAAACATTTTGGCACATTTTTTTTGCAGAATTTCGTGGCAGAAGATGAATTAGAAAAGTTGGAAGTAATAAAATGAAACAGATGAAATATAAAAAACAGATACAGCTCATTGCAGCAATCGTTACACTGATCGTATTCCCGGTGATCACGTTTTATCTCATGGAAGCCTACACACACAATCCATTCGAAGAGGTAAGACCGTGGGCGCAGTTTTTTAATATCTTGCTCTTTGAGCTTTTGGCGTGGATCTTTGTCAGTGTGACCGGAAAGATACGGTGCGGGCTTCGGATCGAGCTGGTAACCGCGATGATTTATGGAATCGCAAATGCTTATGTAGTCCGTTTCCGGACCAATCCGATCGTGCCATGGGATATTTTTTCCTGGAAGACGGCGGCAAGTGTGGCATCTAATTATGATTTTAAACCGGATATGCGAATGATCGTGGTGACGCTTGTGTTTCTTGGAATGATCGTTTTACTGCAGTTTGTAAAAACCGGAATGCCGAAGTTTCAATTATGGAAGCGTCTGATCCCGGCGGGCGTATGCTGTATCGTGCTGGTCTTGTTTGTCAATCTGCTGCAGGATGAAGATTTTCAGACCGGACACAGATTGTATCCATTTTTATTTACCCCGGCATTTATGACGCAGGTAAATGGAATGGCAGTGACTTTTGCAATGGATCTTGCCTATGTGACCGTAGAAAAACCGGCAGGTTATGACGCTGTAAAAGAGCAGGCGCTGCTGGAAAGTTATGCAGGGCAGGAAGATGACACAGACAGCAGTGAAAAGAAAGAGGAACTGCCCAATATCATTGTTGTGATGAATGAGTCTTTTTCGGATCTGAATGTGCTGGGAGATTTTACAACAAATGAAGATTATATGCCGTATCTGCACAGTTTACAGAACGGGGCGGAAAATACGGTGACAGGTTATCTGAATGTGTCTGTGTGCGGAGGAAATACCGCAAATACAGAGTTTGAGTTCCTGACGGGAAACAGTATGGCGTTTCTGCCACAGGGAAGTATTCCGTATCAGCAGTACATCACGAAAGAACTTCCGGCGCTTCCGGCGTATCTGGCATCTTTGGGTTATGAGACGGTGGCAACCCATCCTTATTATGCAGATGGCTGGGACAGGGATAAGGTATATCCATTGCTTGGCTTTTCAGAGAGTATTTTTAAAGACCAGTACTGGGGAGCAGGTTATGTGCGCAAGTACGTCAGTGATAATAGCTGTGTGGATAAGATCATTGAATTATATGAGAAAAAAGAAGAGGGAACACCTTTATTCGTTTTCAATGTGACGATGCAAAATCACGGTGGATACTCGGATACTTATGATAATTTTACCCCGGATATCACAGTGGAGGGTGTGGAAAGTACACCTTTGAGCCAGTATTTATCGCTTGTCAGACTTTCGGATCAGGCACTGGAAAAACTGATTTCCTATTTTGAGGAGGCAGACGAAAAGACAATTGTAGTATTCTTTGGGGATCATCAGCCAAATGACACGGTGGCAGCGCCGATTTTGAATCTGAATGGTATGACGACAAAGACACTGACAGAGGATCAGTTGAAACTGCGGTATGAAGTGCCATATGTGATCTGGGCGAATTATGACATTGATGCAGAGAGCGGAAAAGATACAAGTGCAAATTATCTTGCGGCGGACGTATTACACTATGCAGGAATTTCTGAGAATGCATATGGTTCTTATCTGTTGGAATTACAACGGAATTATCCAGTTATCTCTGCAATGCGTGTGCTCACGAAAGATGGTCTGGATACAAATTCATCCAGCTTAAAACAGGAATTGAAAGATTACCAGAGTCTGCAGTATTATCAGCTATTTGACTGGAAAAAAGAGTGAGTGTGCAGACAGATCGCTCATCAGGAAAGAAATGAAGGAAAGAAAACAGGAGTTTGTAAGAATGAATCAGACACAAATCAATGAGACAAAATCGAAAAAGTGGTGTAAACGGCTGCCACTGCTTGCCGCCTTTCTGATACCTCTTCTGATCTCGGTGATCATTTGTATCGATCATGAAGTGTATCCATTTGGGGAGCGTTGTCTGTTACAGGTGGATATGTATCATCAATATTGTCCTTTTTTTACAGAGTTTGTGGATAAATTAAGAAGCGGCGAAAGCCTCATGTACTCGTGGACAATCGGGCTTGGTGCGGATTTTGTGTCACTGTTTGCCTATTATCTGGCAAGCCCTTTGAACTGGTTTATTTTGCTGTGCCCGAAGGGATACGTGATTGAATTCATGTCAATCCTTATGATTCTTCGTATCTCGCTCTGTGGACTGACATTTGCATATTATCTGAAAAAGCACTTTCACACAAATCACCCGGCAATCGTGGTATTTGGAACGGCGTATGCACTGTCTGCGTTTATGGCAGCTTATGCCTGGAATGTGATGTGGACAGATTGTCTGGTGCTTGCGCCGCTCATTATCCTCGGTGTGGAACAGCTTGTAAAAGAGAAAAAGGCTGCATTGTATTATGTGACACTGGCCACAGCCATTTTGTCCAATTATTACATTTCGATTATGATCTGCATTTTTCTTGTGCTCTATTTTCTGATCCTTTTATTGGAGCAGAGGGAAGGAAAAATCGGGGCATGTGTACGGTTTGCATGGTATTCCCTTCTGGCGGGTGGAACAGGTGCAGTGTTGCTGATCCCGGAAGCGATTATTTTAGGGGAGAGCGGCTCGCAGGGGATTTCTTTTCCAAGTGCGGTGGAATGGTATTTTAATCTGATCGCAGAACTGGGAAGGCAATGTATTTTTGTAGAAACGTATACAGGACGTGACCACTGGCCAAACATTTATACTGGCGTGTTTACATTGTTTTTGATCCTGTTATATCTGACGAACCGCGGGATCAGCTGGAAAAAGAAACTGCCGCGCGTATTACTGCTTGCGTTTATGGCATTAAGCTTTGCCAATAATATGCTGGATTTTATCTGGCATGGATTACATTTCCCGGATTCGCTGCCGGGCAGACAGAGCTTTTTATACAGTTTTTTATTGTTAGTATTGTGTTTTGAGACATTTTTGCATCTGAAAGAAAACCGCTGGTATCACGTGCTTGTGGCACTGGTCTTGGATGGGGCATTCCTGTATGCAGCGTACCGCTGGTCTGACAGCGAACTGATCGGAAGCGACAGTTTCTTTACGACGGCAGTGTTTATCGTTGTGTACGCGGTGCTGCTTCTGGTGTGGTATGGAGGAACTGCAAAAGTCAGAGATTATGTTTTTTTGATTACGTCAATTGTAGTGATTACAGAGTTGACGATCAACTTTGATATGACAGGTCTGGATACGGTGAGCAGAACTTCTTATGTGAAAGACTGGAAGGATTATGAAAACGTTTTAGAGCAGGCGAAGAAAAAGGAAAGTGAAAACAGCGCGGTGTATTTTTACCGGACGGAGGAGATGGAGCGGAAAACGAAAAATGATGCGGCGTTGTCCGGCTATTACTCTGCAACACAGTTTTCTTCGCTGATGAACATCAATGTCAGTCATATTTATCAGGATCTTGGAATGGAAGGCGGAAAGAATTTTTACTGTATCAACGGTGCGTCGCCTCTGATCTCTTCCATGCTCTCTTTAAAATATGTGATCGCAGACAATGCCATGGAGGAAAGCCCAATCCGCACTCTTGCAGCTTCATCAGGGAACACTTATTTGTATGAAAACAAATATTCACTTCCACTGGGATTTATGGTAGACGATGAGGTGGCAGAACGCTGGGACTATAAAAATGGCGGCGGTGTCTCCAACCAGAATGAACTTGCAGGATTGTTGGGGGCACAGGAAGAGATGCTCGCGGTAGTTCCGTCGGAATCGGAGACCGGAATGTCTGCAATCCAGGTGACGGAGGACGGATATTATTTTGCGGCATACAGTTCCGTGACATCCGATACCCTTGAGGAAGAGGTCAGTGATGGAAGAACAAAGTCTTTTACAAAGGCATCCCACGGATATATTTTAGATCTCGGGTATGCAAAAGCCGGGGAAGTGATCCGGATCAAAAATTCCAATAACGAGCGTGTGGATATCACTGCCTATAAGCTGAATATGAGTGCACTGGATGCCGCATATGAGACGTTGAACAGCCAGACAATGGAACTCATCTCGTTTTCAGACCGGAAGATCATAGGTACGATTGATGTGGAAAAAGCGGGGGAACTTGTATTTTCGATTGCAAGGGAAGATGGCTGGACGGTGTATGTGGATGGAAAAGAGATAGAGCCTGAAACATTTGCTGAGGCATTTATCAGTGTGCCGTTGACGGAGGGAAAACATGACATAGAACTTGTTTATACAACACCCGGACTGAAGACTGGCGCCATGATCAGTCTTGGCTGTCTGATCCTTTTCCTGCTCTCCGCCTTTTGGAGAGGAAAACAGGAAAAGAATATTGTTGTATCGGAAAGCCTGTGTTAAAATAAGTTTATCTTTACAGAACTAATATAGAAGAAAGTGATTAAGAGACAGGAAAGAGGTAACAGATGTTAGAGACAGGTATCAGAGGAGAAGCAAAAGAGGTAGTATCAGAGAGCAATTCAGCGCAGGCAATGAAAAGCGGTGAACTGAAGGTATATGCAACACCTTCCATGATCGCATTGATGGAGCAGGCTGCCTACAAGAGTGTTGCAGCAGAACTGGAGGAGGGAAAAGGAACAGTCGGAACGTTGATGAACGTATCCCATATCTCAGCAACACCGCTTGGAATGGAAGTGACTGCCAAGAGTGAACTGGTAGAGATCGACCGCAAGAGACTGGTGTTTAAAGTGGAAGCGTTTGACGAGCGCGGCAGGATCGGTGAGGGAACGCATGAACGATTCATGATCGACAATGAAAAATTTCAGGAAAAAGCCAATAACAAATAAAATTTTTTTCTAAGCCACCATAAAAGTACGGTTTATTGGACAGTAAATAAGATACACTCTTTTCAACTTGAGAGAACGTAAAAAGGTTGAAAGGAGTGTTTTTTTATGAAGGGATATGTGATCGAAGCAGGCTATATGGGATATGTGGACGGAGCGTACATGCTTTTTGCAGATGAAGAAGATTATCAGGAATATTTTAGAGAGTGGCATTGAAATAAAACTACCGCAGTGATAAGATAGTCACAGGCAGCTATTGAAGATAAATAGAAAGGTAGTGACAGATCATGGCTGGAAAAGAGATACGGATTTATGGGGAAGATGAGAGCGCGATCAAGATCCGCCCTTATGAGCATCACGCAAAGTATTATGAGACAGACCAGATGGGAATTATCCATCATTCCAACTACATCAAATGGATGGAAGAGGCAAGGATGGATCTGATGGAACAGATCGGGCTTAGTTATAAGCAGATGGAAGAGATGGAGATCATCAGTCCGGTATTGTCGGTGTCCTGCGAGTACCACAGTATGGTTCATTTTGATGACACGGTGGTGATCGAGACGAAGATCACAAAGTATAACGGAATCAAGATGGATGTGGAATACCGGATGACAGACAAAGAGACTGGGGAGCTGCGCACAACGGCAAAGAGTTCACATTGCTTTTTGAACCGTTCCGGCAGACCGATTTCCTTAAAAAGGTCTTATCCGGAGATCGACACGAAGTTTTTTGAGTTCACGGATGAGAATTAAGAGTGATAATCGTTACTGGAACGAGATACGAGTGAACAGTAACTGATAATATGCCATACAGGCATAAATGAGACATAGAGAGAGGAAGAAAAATGATACCAGAGAGATTAACTGCGCTTCGCGAAGAGATGAAACGCAGAAGTATTGATATTTATGTAGTACCAACCGCTGATTTTCATGAGTCAGAGTATGTTGGGGAGCATTTTAAGGCGAGAAAGTTTATTACAGGATTTACCGGTTCCGCAGGAACGGCAGTCATCACGTTAAAGGAAGCAGGACTCTGGACAGACGGACGCTATTTTGTGCAGGCTGAGAAACAGTTAGAGGGAAGCACTGTCACGTTATATCGTATGGCAGAGGAAGGTGTACCTACCGTAGAAGAATTTGTAAAAGACAAACTGCCACAGGGCGGCTGCATCGGTTTTGACGGAAGAACCGTAAACGGTGCCTGGGGTGAAAAGTTTGTGGCAATCGCAGAGGAAAAGAAAGGTTCTCTTTTTGTAGGGGAAGATCTGATCAATCTGATCTGGACAGACAGACCGGAGTTATCCAAAGCTCCATTATTTATACTGGAAGAAAAATATTCCGGAAAGAGCACTGCAGAGAAGATCAAAGATGTGCGTGCAAAGATGGCAGAGGAAGGTGCAGATGTCCACATTCTCACGAGCCTTTGCGATATTGCATGGCTTTTGAATATCCGTGGCGGTGATATTCAGAGCGTTCCGGTAGTATTGTCCTATCTTGTTCTGACCAGGGATCAGTGTATCTGGTTTTTACAGGAAGAAGTGGTGGATGATACCATCCGCGCTTATCTGAAGGAAAATCATATCGAGACAAGACCATACGATGATATTTACACTTATGTTCCGACCATTCCGGAGAGTGCCGTGGTTCTGATGAACAAGAGCAGTGTCAATTATCGTATCTGCAGTGAATTAAATAAGAACATTCAGGTTATAAATAAACCAAACCCTACCGAGTTGATGAAGGCAGTCAAGAATCCGGTTGAGGTGGATAACACCCGCCTTGCACATGTCAAAGACGGTGTGGCAGTGACAAAGTTCATGTACTGGCTGAAAACAAATATCGGCAAGATTCCGATGACAGAGATCTCTGCGTCCGATTATCTGGAGGCAAGAAGAAGAGAGCAGGAGAACTTTATTGATTTAAGCTTTACGACCATCAGTGCCTACGGTGCAAATGCAGCGATGATGCACTATTCTGCAACACCGGAATCCAATACCGAATTAAAACCGGAAGGCTTTTTACTGGTAGATTCAGGCGGACATTATTATGAGGGAACAACCGATATCACGAGAACTTTTGTGTTAGGTCCGATCAGCGATGAGATGAAACAGCATTTCACAGCAGTATGCCGTTCCAATATGAAGCTTGCCAATGCGAAGTTTTTATATGGTGCATGCGGTCTGAATCTGGATATTCTCGCACGAGGTCCATTGTGGGACATGGGAATTGACTACAAATGTGGTACAGGACACGGTGTCGGTTATATCTTAAATGTACATGAAGGACCAAACGGTTTCCGCTGGAAGATCGTACCGGAACGCCATGACAGCGGTGTGCTGGAAGAGGGTATGATCACAACCGATGAACCGGGTGTATATCTGGAAGGAAAGTATGGTATCCGCACGGAGAATGAACTGGTCTGCCGCAAAGCAGAGAAGAATGAATATGGTCAGTTTATGGAATTTGAGAACATCACTTACGCACCGATCGATCTGGATGGAATCGATCCGGAGCAGATGAGCCCACGTGAGAAGCAGATGTTAAATGATTATCATAAGAAGGTATATGAAGTGCTCTCTCCTTACATGACAGAGGAAGAGAACGAATGGCTGAAGAAGTATACCCGCGCAATTTAATTTGTCACAGGATGGGACTGCCGCATGCGGCAGCCCCTTTACTGCTTTTTTATGAGCAGTGAAAAAATAAGAAGGAGACACAAAGTTTATGAGTGAAAAGCTGGTACTGATCGATGGACACAGCATTTTAAACCGGGCATTTTTCGGAATCCCGGATCTGACGAATTCCGAGGGACTTCATACCAATGCGGTCTATGGATTTTTAAATATTTTATTTAAGATTTTAGAGGAGGAACAGCCAAACTATCTGACGGTTGCCTTTGATGTATCACAGCCAACTTTTCGTCATAAGATGTATGCAGAATACAAGGGAACCAGAAAGCCGATGGCGGAGGAACTTCGCGAACAGGTGCCTCTGATGAAGGAAATGTTAAAAGCCATGGGTGTGACTATCGTGGAAAAAGGTGGGTATGAGGCAGATGATATTTTGGGGACCATTGCAAAACGCAGCGAAGCAGAGGGACTTGAAGTATCCGTTGTGTCAGGAGACAGGGATTTATTGCAGCTTGCTACCGACCATATTAAAATCCGTATTCCGAAAACAAAGCGCACCGGAACCGAGATCGAGGATTATAATACGAAGGAAGTTTTGGACAAATATCATGTGACGCCGATCGAGTTTATCGATGTGAAAGCATTGATGGGCGATACTTCGGATAATATCCCGGGTGTTCCGGGAATCGGAGAAAAGACAGCAACAGCTCTCATTGCGCAGTACGGCAGCATTGAAAACTGTTATGCGCATGTGGATGAGATCAAACCACCGCGGGCAAGCAAGAATTTAAAGGAAAATTATGAGCTTGCACAGATGAGTAAGACATTAGCGACAATCGAGATCCATGCAGATATTGACTATGATCTGCAGAGTGCAAGATTAGAGCAGATCAAAGATCTGTATACAGAGGAAGCATATCTTTTGTGCAAACGTCTGGAGTTTAAGAATATGCTTGGCAGATTTGAGGTGGATGCACCAAAGAATCAGGCGGAAGAACATTTTAAGCTTGTGACAGAGAAGAAGGAAGCCGAAAAGATTTTTGCAAAGATCAAAGGCATAGAATGTGCATTTCAGATCATTCCGATGGAGAAAAAAAAGGATGCGAACATGGATGCTGGTGGGCAGATGAATCTTTTTGCAACACCACAGACGAAGGAGTTCCTTGGAATGGCAGTCTGCTTTGGGGAGGAGGATACCTATTTTTTCAGGGCAGGCGAAGAACTGACAAGCGGTGTGTTATTAGACCTTCTCACACATTCTGCGGCGGCAGGATATATGACACTGGATTTAAAACCGCAGCTAGGACTGCTCCATATGATCGAGCAGAAAGAAAACGGATGTCTCAATCAGAAAAATATTTTTGATAACGTCATTGCAGCATACCTGCTGAATCCGTTAAAAAATGAATATCCGTATGAAGACATCGCAAAGGATTACTGCAGCCTGATGATCCCATCGAGAGTGGATCTGCTTGGAAAGTCAGGCTATGATCTGGCAATGGATGAGAAACCGGAAGGATTTTTAAAGACAGTCTGCTTTATGGCGTACACTGCATTTTCCAGCAAAAAAGCAATGATGGAAGAGCTGAAGGCAACCGGAATGGAACAGCTCTATGAAACCATTGAGATGCCGTTAGTGTTTACCCTTGCAGACATGGAACACACAGGAATTGCCATTGATGCAGTTAATCTGAAAGAGTATGGGGAGAAACTTGCAGTCCGCATCAAAGAGTTAGAAACCCGGATTTATCAGGAAGCAGGGGAAGAGTTTAATATCAATTCTCCAAAACAGTTAGGTGTGATCCTGTTTGAAAAACTCGAAATGCCTTACGGAAAGAAGACAAAGACCGGATATTCGACAGCCGCAGATGTGTTAGACAAACTTGCACCAGAGTATCCAATTGTTGCAGATATTTTGGAATACCGCCAGCTTACCAAGTTAAAATCCACTTATGCAGATGGACTTGCCAATTATATTAAGGAGGATGGAAGAATCCATACTTCCTTTAACCAGACGATCACGGTTACCGGAAGGCTGAGCAGTACAGAGCCGAATCTCCAGAATATCCCGATGAGGATTGAACTTGGCAGATTGATACGAAAAGCATTTTTACCGGCAAAGGGATGTGTGTTCATGGACGCCGATTATTCGCAGATCGAGCTTCGTGTGTTAGCGCACATGTCCGGGGATGAAAAACTGATCGAGGCGTACAGAGAGGCACAGGATATCCACAGAATCACTGCATCACAGGTATTCCACATTCCATTTGATGAGGTGACAGATTTACAGCGAAGAAATGCCAAAGCGGTAAACTTTGGAATCGTATATGGAATCAGTTCCTTTGGATTAAGCCAGGATTTAAGTATCAGTAAAAAAGAGGCAGCAGAGTATATCGAACGGTATTTTGAAACATATCCAAAGATCAAGACATTTTTAGACGGACTTGTGGAGGATGCCAAAAAGAACGGATACGTGACAACCATGTTTGGAAGAAGGCGTCCGGTTCCGGAACTTTCCAGCAGTAACTTTATGCAGCGTTCTTTTGGAGAGCGTGTGGCAATGAATGCGCCAATTCAGGGAACAGCCGCAGACATTATCAAGATTGCTATGATACGTGTGCATGACAGGCTGTTGGAGGAACATTTGAAATCAAGACTGATCATCACGGTGCATGATGAACTTTTAATTGAGACAGCAGAGGATGAGATTGATAGAGTAAAAGAAATCCTGACGGAAGGTATGCAGCAGGCAGCAGATCTGAAGGTGGCTCTGGCAATTGACCTTCACACCGGAAAGAACTGGTACGAGGCAAAATAGCTTTGTGTCAGAAATGGACAGTACGAAAGAAGATAAAGGTGGACGGAAAATATGAAATTTATAGGGATCACAGGTGGTGTAGGAGCCGGAAAATCAGCAGTTTTAGATTATATGGCAACCAAACCGGGCGTGCGTGTCATGCTGGCGGATGAGATCGCACATGAACTGATGGAACCTGGAACGGACTGTTATGAGCAGATCAGACAGGCTTTTCCGGAGCATGATATTTATAAGGAAGATGGACATTTTGACCGGATAAAACTGGCGAAGGTGATCTTTTCAGATGGAAACAGGCGTGCCAGGATGAACGGGATCGTACATCCGGCAGTGAAAGCATATGTGATAGCAGAAGCGAAAAGAGAGAGACAGGAAGGAAAGCTTGCACTGCTTGTTTTGGAAGCGGCACTTTTAATTGAAGAACATTATGATGAAATTTGTGATGAACTCTGGTATATTTATACCAGAGAGGAAATCCGCGAGGCAAGACTGATGGAATCCCGTGGGTATTCCAGAGAGAAGGTACAGCAGATTTTTTCGAGTCAGTTGAAGGAAGCAGAGTACCGGAAACATTGCAGTGTTGTGATCGACAACAATGAAGGGTTAGAGGAAATGCAGAGACAGATCGATGCGGCAGTGTGCGCTATCTGACGGATTTTGCAGACAATTGGAACGGATCAGGGAATTACAAAGAAAAGGTAAGTGAGAGGGCACTACAGATGAATGAAACACAGACATTCGAACAGCCATATGTATTTGGACTGGACATTGGAACACGAAATGTAGTAGGTACGGTTGGATATAAGGAAGGAAATGAATTTGTCGTTGTGGCACAGTATATCATGCAGCATGAGACAAGGGCGATGATCGATGGACAGATCCACGACATTGGACGTGTGGGAAGTGTGATCCGGACGGTAAAAGAGGAATTGGAGAAACAGATTGAATGTCCGTTGACCGAAGTGTGTATCGCAGCAGCCGGTCGTGTGTTAAAGACTGTAACGACAAATGTAGAATATGAATATCCGGAAGAGACTGTTGTTACAAGGGAAGATATCCATACGCTGGATCTGCTTGGAATTGAAAAGGCACAGTCCATATTAAAAGAAAAAAATGATACAAGATACAAGTTCTACTGCGTGGGATATTCGGTTGTGAAGTATTATCTGAACGAGGAGGCTTATTCCAACATCGAGGGACATAAGGCAGAGGTGATCAGCGAGGATATCATCGTGACATTCCTGCCGGAGGATGTTGTGGACGGACTGTATTCCGCAGTGGCGCAGGCAGGTCTTGACGTCGCCAATATGACATTGGAGCCTATTGCGGCGATCGATGTTGCAATCCCGGAAACATTCCGTATGCTGAATATCGCACTGGTCGATGTCGGAGCCGGAACATCGGATATTTCTGTCACGAAAGATGGAAGTATCATCGCCTATGGCATGATTCCGCTTGCAGGGGATGAATTGACAGAACTGATCGTGCAGCATTATCTGGTCGATTTCCAGACCGCAGAGCGCATCAAACTTGCAAGTACGACCGGGGAGATGATCACATACAAAGATATCATGATGATCGAGCACTCCATTCCGGCGAAGGAAGTGTGGGAACTGGTAGAGCCGGTAACAGATAAAATGACAACGGCAGTGGCAGAGAAAATCAAAGAGTTAAATGGCGGACAGAGTGTCAGTGCTACGTTTGTCGTTGGTGGAGGCGGAAAAATCCACGGTTTTACAGAGATGCTGGCAGATAAACTCGGACTTCCAAAGGAGCGTGTCGCTCTCCGTGGTGAGGAAGTACTGCAGGAAGTAACCTTTGAGCAGCCGGATATCGAAAAAGATCCGCTCATCGTAACACCGATCGGTATCTGTCTGAATTATTATGACCAGAAAAACAGTTTCATCATGGTACATTTGAACGGTGAACGGATCAAGATGTATGACAACAGCAAGCTTCTGATCATGGATGCGGCACTGCAGGCGGGAGTAGCCAACGAAGATCTGTTCCCGAAACGTGGAAAAGAAGTGAATTATACGGTCAATGGCGTGGCAAAAGTGGAGCGGGGTCTGCAGGGGGAATCTGCTGTGATTACCATGAATGGAAAACCGGCAGGCATCAATACTAAGTTAGAACCGAATTCAGAGATCGAGATCTGCCCATCCACTGCGGGAGAGGATGCCATGATCACCATCGAGCAGTTAGAGGAGTACCATACATCCACCATAACATTTATTGTCAACGGCAGGAAAATCGTATGCCCGCGTTTTGTTGAGGTAAATGGTAAATTAGAACCAGCCTCTTATCTGATCAAAGAGGGAGATGAAATTGAGACGAGGGCTTATTATACCGTCGAGCAGATCGCAGAATTTATGGATGTGGAGATCGACACGGAAAAAGAGATCATTGTGAATAACCGGGTGGTCGACCTGAATTATTTTGTCTATGAGAACTTTAATATTGAGTGGACGATCCTGTCCTTCCGCACACATGTGTCTGATACAATAGAGGAGATGACCACTGAAGGCATTGAAGAAACAGCAGATACGGCAGAGGCACCGGAGGAGAATGTTTCAGACAGCGGAACGGCAGGTGAGACAGAAGACAGCGTACCAGCGGATGATGCATCTGTGACAACGGATGAAGAAACGCAGACGGCGGAGGAAAGTCCGGCAGATAACGAAACTTTGGAGGAAGCCAAAGAGAAGGAAACACATTCTGTGGAAGTTATCATCAATGGCACACCGGTCACGCTGACAGGAAGAGAGTCCTATATGTTTGTGGATCTCTTTGAATTTTACGAATTTGACCTTTCTGCCTCTGCAGGAAGAGCGATCATTACAAAATTAAATGGCCAGAATGCACAGTACACCGCAGAATTAAAAGACGGTGATGTGATTGAACTGGCTTGGAAAGAGAAATAGATTTATGGAATTATGCAGTATTGCAAGCGGAAGCAGCGGAAATTGTATCTGTGTCGGTTCGGATGACTGTCATGTGCTGATCGATGCGGGAATCAGTGGAAAAAGGATTGAGAACGGTTTAAACAGTATTGATCTAAAGACTGCAGATATGCAGGGAATCCTCATCACACATGAGCATATCGACCATATCGCAGGACTCGGAGTGATTGCAAGAAGATATGGCATTCCGATGTATGCAACAGGGGAAACCGTTGATGCTATTTTACATACAAAAACTGTTGGAAAAATAGACGAGGCACTTTTTCAGGTGATCGAGCCGGAAAGGGAGTTTACAATCGGTGATCTTACGATCGAACCGGTGTCCATCTCCCATGATGCGGCAGATCCGGTTGCCTACAAGATCAGACAGCAGGAAAAGAACGCGGCAGTTATGACGGACCTTGGAACTTATGATGACCATATTGTGGAGAAACTGCAGAATGTGGATGTACTTCTGTTAGAAGCCAACCACGACGTGCGCATGCTTCAGGCAGGAGCGTATCCTTATCCCCTGAAACAGCGTATCCTTGGGGATAAAGGTCATTTGTCGAACGAGCGGAGTGGACAACTGTTAGGAAAAGTGCTCCACGATCATTTGAAACACATTGTGTTAGGACATCTGAGCAAAGAAAACAATTATCCGGAGCTTGCCTATGAGACGGTCCGCCTGGAAGTGGAGATGGGAGATAACCCTTATAAGGGCGATGATTTTCCAATGTTTGTGGCGAAGCGTGACGAAGTATCGCAAAAAATAGTATTCTAATAACATTTATTAGATGATTTAATAAATAAAAAGAGCTTAAGTAGTGGAAATGATAAAAAGAGTATGCTAATATGGAACATAATTAAAATTTATCTTGGTAACGTGAGAAAAATCTGACGGAACCGGGCAGAATACAGTGAGGAGACATGAACCATGGAACATAATGCAAATAAAACCATTATTACAGTAGTAGGAAAAGATACAGTAGGTATCATTGCAAAAGTCTGTACTTATCTGTCAGAAAATGGAGTAAATGTTTTAGATATTTCCCAGACCATCGTATCTGGATACTTCAATATGATGATGATCGTTGACATGACAAAAGCTGCAAAAAGTTTTGCAGACTGTCAGAAAGATCTGGATGTATTAGGCGAAGAGATTGGCGTATCTATTAAGTGCCAGAAAGCAGAAATCTTCGATATGATGCACAGAATCTAGGGAGGAAAGCGATAAATGATTAATTTCTTTGAGGTAAATGAGACAAACAAAATGGTCGAGCAGGAAAACCTTGATGTCCGTACCATTACCATTGGTATCAGTCTCTTAGAGTGTATTGATTCCAATCTGGATAAATTAAATGAAAATATTTATAACCGTATCACAACTGTTGCAAAGGATCTTGCTGCAGTAGGTGAGAAGATCGAGCATGAATTTGGAATTCCGATCGTGAACAAGCGAATCTCCGTAACACCGATCGCATTGGTAGGTGGTTCTGCATGTAAGACACCGGAAGATTTTGCGACGATCGCCGATACCTTAGATCGTGCCGCTGAAAAAGTGGGAGCAAACCTGATCGGTGGATATTCTGCACTGGTTTCCAAGGGAATGACAACTGCAGATGAGATGCTGATCCGCTCCATTCCGATGGCACTTGGCAGAACAAACCGCGTGTGCAGTTCTGTCAATCTTGCGTCCACCAAAACAGGTATCAATATGGACGCAGTCAAATTAATGGGTGAGATTTTATTAGAGGTGGCGGAACAGTCGAAAGACCGTGATTCCGTGGACTGTATGAAGCTTGTCGTGTTCTGCAATGCGCCGGATGATAATCCGTTTATGGCAGGAGCTTTCCACGGCGTGACAGAGGCGGATGCGATCATCAATGTCGGTGTCAGTGGACCCGGCGTTGTTAAGACAGCCCTTGAAAAAGTGCGTGGTGAGAACTTTGAAGTGCTCTGCGAGACAATCAAAAAGACTGCGTTTAAAGTAACACGTGTCGGACAGCTTGTCGCACAGGAGGCATCAAGACTTTTAAATATTCCATTTGGTATTGTTGATCTGTCCTTGGCACCGACACCGGCAATCGGTGACAGTGTGGCAGATATTCTCTGTGAGATTGGTTTAGAGTATGCCGGAGCACCGGGAACGACCGCAGCTTTGGCACTGTTAAATGATCAGGTGAAAAAAGGTGGTGTCATGGCATCTTCTTATGTCGGCGGTCTGAGTGGTGCATTCATTCCGGTCAGTGAAGATCAGGGAATGATCAATGCAGTTCAGGCTGGTGCCATCACGCTGGAAAAATTAGAGGCGATGACCTGTGTATGTTCCGTTGGCCTTGATATGATCGCAATTCCGGGTGATACGAAAGCAACTACGATCTCCGGTATGATCGCAGATGAGATGGCGCTCGGTATGATCAATCAGAAAACAACAGCCTGCCGTCTGATCCCGGTCATAGGAAAAGGTGTTGGCGAACAGGTAGAATTCGGTGGACTGTTCGGTTATGCGCCGATCATGCCGGTAAATAAATTTTCCTGTGATGATTTCATCAACCGTGGCGGAAGAATTCCGGCACCGATCCATAGCTTTAAAAACTAGAATTCAGGACTGCTCACTTTTGTGGGCAGTTTTTTTTCGTTATGGTTCATCCGTCAGCAACGGTTATCCGAGAAAAGAGTGAGTTTTATTATATATTAATACAACTTATATAACTTAGTAAATAAATTCATGACACTAATAAGAGCCAATCCATTGTAAAAATAAAACTGCAATGCTAATATAAAAAGGTATTGAATCATTACACAGATAAATGAACTTTGTAGAACAGAGGAGAGTAGGAGGATTTATGAAATCAATCTCATTAGCAAATGAACTTGCAGGAAATTCTTATCCAGGACGTGGAATCGTCATCGGAAAATCCGCAGATGGTAAATATGCAGTAACTGCTTACTTTATTATGGGTAGAAGTGAGAACAGCCGCAACCGTGTGTTTGTGGAGGATGGGGAAGGAATCCGTACACAGGCATTTGATCCTTCGAAATTAAGTGATCCAAGCCTGATTATTTATGCTCCGGTTCGTGTACTTGGCAATAAAACAATTGTTACCAATGGGGATCAGACAGACACGATTTATGAGTTGATGGATAAACAGCAGACGTTTGAGCAGGCATTAAGAACCAGAGAGTTTGAGCCGGATGCTCCAAACTATACACCAAGAATTTCCGGAATTATGCACATTGACAATGGAACTTACAATTATGCAATGTCTATTTTAAAGAGCAATAATGGAAATCCGGATTCATGTAACCGTTACACATTTGCATATCAGAATCCGGTTGCCGGAGAAGCACATTTTATCCACACTTATATGGGAGACGGAAACCCGCTTCCAAGTTTTGAGGGAGAACCAAAGCTTGTTGGTCTGGAAGGAGACATTGATACCTTTACCAGTCTGGTATGGGAAAATCTTAATGAGGAGAACAAAGTTTCCTTATTTGTACGTTACATTGACATTGAAACCGGAAAATACGAGACAAGAATTGTAAATAAAAATAAGTAAAGACCATAAATTTTTTAGAAAATCAAAGATAAGCAGGAGCGGAGATTAAGATGAAAGAATTAGAGTTAAAATACGGATGTAATCCAAACCAGAAACCATCCAGAATTTATATGGAAAACGGCGAGCTTCCAATCAAAGTGTTAAACGGAAAACCGGGTTATATCAACTTTTTAGATGCATTTAACGGCTGGCAGCTGGTAAGTGAATTAAAGAAAGCAACCGGACTTCCGGCAGCAACCTCTTTTAAACATGTATCTCCGGCTGGAGCAGCAGTTGGACTTCCATTGTCTGAGGTAGAGCGCAAAATCTATTGGGTAGACGATATGGACGTAGAGTTCACACCGCTTGCAAACGCCTATATCAGAGCCAGAGGCGCGGACAGAATGTCTTCTTTCGGCGATTTCATTTCCTTATCCGATGTCTGTGACAAAGAGACAGCACTTGTAATCAAACGAGAGGTGTCTGATGGTGTGATCGCACCGGGCTATACAGATGAGGCACTTGAGATTTTAAAGGCAAAGAAAAAAGGAAACTACAATGTGATCGAGATCGATCCGAATTATGTGCCGGATCCGATCGAACATAAAGAAGTGTTTGGAATCACATTTGAACAGGGAAGAAATGAACTTGTGATCGATGAGCATTTCTTTGACAACATCGTGACAGAGAATAAGGAAATCCCGGATTCTGCAAAAATGGATCTTGCCATTTCCATGATCACATTAAAATACACACAGTCCAATTCCGTATGCTATGTCAAAGGTGGACAGGCAATCGGTATCGGTGCCGGACAGCAGTCCAGAATTCACTGTACCAGACTGGCCGGCTCTAAGGCAGATAACTGGTGGTTACGCCAGTCTCCACAGGTGCTCGGACTTCAGTTCTTAGATAAGATCGGACGTGCAGACAGAGATAATGCGATCGATCTCTACATCGGTGAGGACTATATGGATGTGCTTGCAGATGGCGCATGGGAGAATATTTTTAAAGTAAAACCGGAAGTGTTTACAAGGGAGGAAAAACGCGCATGGTTAGATAAAAACACCGACGTTGCGCTTGGTTCCGATGCATTCTTCCCATTTGGAGATAATGTGGAACGTGCTCATAAGAGTGGAGTGAAATACATCGCCCAGCCAGGCGGTTCCATCCGTGACGATCATGTCATTGCAACCTGTAACAAATATGGCATTGCCATGGCATTCACCGGAATCCGCTTATTCCATCATTAATTATAATATTATTTTTGCAAAAGGAGGAACATTCCATGAGCGAAGTATATGAAAAATTAATGAAATGCTATAAAAGTGTCCGGGAGAAAACAGATTTCGTCCCGGAGGCGGCACTTATTTTAGGTTCCGGACTTGGGGATTACGCAGATGATTTAAAAATTGAGGCATCAATCAATTACGCGGATATCGAAGGTTTTCCGGTATCCACGGTGAAAGGACATAAGGGAAGATTTGTGTTTGCCCATGTGGAGGGCGTTCCTATGGTGATCATGCAGGGACGTGTGCACTATTATGAGGGATATCCGATGTCGGATGTAGTGCTTCCAACACGTCTTATGGGACTTCTCGGAGCAAAAAAGATCATTCTGACCAACGCGGCAGGCGGTGTGAATTATAACTTCAAACCGGGAGATTTTATGCTCATCACAGATCACATCACAACTGCGGTCCCGAATCCACTGATCGGAGAAAATATTGACGAACTCGGAACGAGATTTCCGGATATGAGTGAGGTGTATGCGCCGGAATTACAGGAAAAAGTGAGAAAGGCGGCAGAAAAACTTCAGGTACCACTGCAGGAGGGCGTTTACATGCAGTTTACCGGACCAAGCTATGAGACACCGGCAGAGATCCGTATGTGCAGGACATGGGGAGGCGATGCAGCAGGAATGAGCACCGCATGTGAGGCGGTGGCAGCCAATCATATGGGAATGAAAGTCTGCGGTATTTCCTGTATTACCAACCTTGCAGCCGGCATGTCAAAACAAAAGCTGGATCACAAAGAAGTGCAGGAGACAGCAGATCGTGTTTCCAGACAGTTCAAACAACTGGTCACAGAAGTGATCAGAACAATCTGAGAATCATTACAGCAGAACAATTTCACGGGTGTATTCATTTCGTGGGATTGTTCTGTTTTTTTGTGCAAGTACCTGTTCGTAGAGATCAGCCGCAAAAATATCTTTTTCAAGAAGCCGGAAGGCATCGTCAGAAAGCGTCTGTCTGGCATTTGCAAGCTTCCCTATCAGTGGAATATCCGTGTGTTTTTTGATCTCGCCAAGTACGTCAGAAGACGATTTTTTGAATCCAAGCGGGCGCAGGTAAGGGACATAACCAAGCTGTTTTGCCTGCTTATAATCTTCGGCTGTCATATGCAGCAGAATATGCGTAAAAATACGGCTCATGCGTGCGTAAGTAATGTCGCGGCTCTGATTTAAGGCAGCAAACTGCGTGAAAGAGGAAAATGCACTGCGGTTCTTTTTCAGGCGGTTCGCAATTTCAATATTACAGTCGGCAAAGCAGGCAAGTGCTTCTGCCGGATAAAAAAGCAACAGATAATTTAAAATACCGGAAAAATCATCCGCTTCCAGATAAGTGGAGGAGGCGAGATATTCTGAAAAAATCCGGAAAGCTTCCTGTGGCATGGCAGCAGAAAAAGATGCAAAATCCGGGGCAGAGCCGGAAGAACTGCCGGAAGAGCCAGCCTGTTTTAAAGTCTGCCGGATGGCAGAAGCAGAGGCATTTTTTAAGAGAATATCGGTGTCATGATATCCGGCACCTTCCCGCAGAATCGGATAAGGTGTAATCTGTGATCCGCAGGTTTTTAATGCTTTCAGGTATTCGATGCCAAGAATATTATTTGGTGTGGATAAGAGGCTGGTAAGCTGCTCTGTCTGCAAGGCAGCGTCGGAAGATTCAGCACTAAGATAAGATTTTAATGCCAGAATCCTGGCGGCAGGAAAATTTTTCCCTTCTTTTAAATAAATATTCAGGGCATCCTGATAGGAACGGGGCTCATCGACAAGAATGCCTGCGATTTTATTTAACTGGGAAAGGTCTGCATTTTCAGCTCCAAAACACAGGTAGTCGACACAGCCCATCCGTGTAAAGAGCGCGACACCTGCTCTGGCAAAATATTCTGCAGAAGCGCAGGCAAAAAGAGCAGGGAGTTCCAGCACAAGATCCGCACCGCAGGAGAGTGCCATTCTGGCGCGTTCGTATTTGTCTGTGATGGCAGGTTCTCCCCGCTGCACAAAATCTCCGCTCATGGCGACAATGACATAATCGCTGTCTGTTTCCTCTTTTATTTTTGCTATCTGATAAGCATGTCCATTGTGAAATGGATTGTATTCTGCAATAATGCCTGTAATTTTCATGGGATGATCCTTTCCTGGCTGTCTCAAAATGACTTAGTAGTAACATAACCATTTTTATAAGAAAAATCAAGTGACTGTTGAACCGTGTTTCGTGATTGTAATGCGGATGATAAGAAATTGGCCGTGACAGCGTAGTTTTCTATTATGAAACGGTAAGTAGAATCGTTAAAAAATTGACAAGATGTTTCGTATTAAATACACGAAATATGGCAAAAAGTGGCTTGTCGCACAGAAAAGAAAGGCGTATACTAAAAGCATATGTGGTCTGTCTGAGAAGACCCGAAAAAGTAGAAAATGCCATAAGGCACAATATAGTTGATAGAGGAGAAAAATCATGAACGTATTAGTAATTAACTGTGGTAGTTCATCACTGAAATACCAGCTCATTGATTCAGAAACAGAAGCAGTACTGGCAAAAGGTCTCTGCGAGAGAATCGGAATCGACGGAAGATTAGTTTACCAGAAAACAGGTCTCGACAAAGAGATTACAGAAGCAGCTATGCCAACACACAAACAGGCGATCCAGATGGTACTGGATGCTATCGTAAATCCTAAGACAGGTGCTTTAAAGAGCCTTGCAGAGGTAGATGCTGTCGGACACCGTGTCGTACATGGCGGAGAGAAATTTGCAAGTTCTGTTGTTCTGACAGAGGAAGTTCTGGCTCAGATCGAAGAGTGTAACGATCTTGCACCACTTCACAATCCTGCAAACCTGATCGGAATCCGTGCCTGCCAGGAATTAATGCCAAACGTGCCTATGGTTGGTGTATTTGATACTGCTTTCCATCAGACAATGCCTAAGAAAGCATACCTTTACGGTCTGCCTCATGAATATTATGAGAAATACAAAGTAAGAAGATACGGCTTCCACGGAACAAGCCACAGCTTTGTATCCAAACGTCTGGTAGAGTACCTTGGAATGGATTTAAATAACTCCAAAGTGATCGTAGCACATCTTGGAAACGGAGCTTCTGTCAGCGCAGTTGTCAATGGAAAATGTGTTGATACTTCCATGGGACTTACTCCATTAGAAGGTCTTGTCATGGGAACCCGTTCCGGTGATATCGATCCTGCAATCATGGAGTTCATTGCAAAGAAAGAGAACCTTGATATTGAAGGTGTTATGAATGTTTTAAATAAGAAGTCCGGTGTACAGGGAATGACAGGCATTTCTTCTGATTTCCGTGACCTTGAGGCAGCCTATAACGAGGGAAATGAATATGCGATCAATGCGATCGAAGTATTCTGCTACCGTGTTGCAAAATACATCGGTTCCTATGTGGCAGCCATGAACGGAGTAGATGCAATCGCATTTACCGCAGGAATTGGTGAGAATACCAATCTGGTCCGCAGAAAGATCGCTGCTTACCTTGGCTATCTTGGAATTACTATTGATAACGAAGTCAATGATGCAACTCACGGTGATGAGGCAGTGATCTCCACACCGGATTCCAAAGTGAAGGTCTGCGTGATCCCTACAAACGAGGAGCTTGCAATTGCAAGAGAGACAGTTGCGCTTGTAAAATAATGAGAGACCAGACAGGATCTGCTGCGCAAAAGATGGAAAATGAATGGCAGATCCGGTCATAAAAACACTGTCAAGGGAAAAAACTTGACAATATGTGAAAAAAGTGGTTGACAAAAGAAAGACACCTATGTATAATCATTTAGGTGTGAAAAACCTCAGCTTAGGAGTTTGGGCTTAAGCGAGTTTTGGGGAGAACGCTGTGATTATAGATATTTCAAGTGTTGTAACTTGTGAGAACAAGTCCTTAACAGAAAAAGTTCAGATCGAGTTAGAATCCTTTGTATCGAGATTAGGCGAGTTCCCGATCATTGAAAAGGCACCGATTGATTTACAGATCGCAAACATTGATGGCGGCAAGCTGCGTATCAGTGGCACTGTGGATCTGGCAGCATCAATACCGTGTAGCCGTTGTCTGGAAGAAGTTCCGACAAGAATCCATTTCGACATTGACAAGGAGTTCCGTCTGGAAAATTCTGCGATCAATGATGAAGAGATGGAGGATATAGACTACCTGATTGGATTTGATCTGGATGTAGATAAACTTATCTATGGAGAGATTTTGGTAAACTGGCCGATGAAAGTTCTGTGCAAAGAGGATTGCAAAGGAATTTGCAAAGTGTGCGGAATGAACCTGAATAAGGGTGACTGCAATTGCCAGAGAACAGAACTGGATCCAAGAATGGCAGCAATCCAAGATGTCTTTAACAAATTTAAGGAGGTGTAAGTAAATGTCAATTTGTCCAAAAAATAAATCTTCCAAAGGAAGAAGAGATAAAAGAAGAGCAAACTGGAAAATGACTGCTCCTGCATTAGTAAAATGCAGCAAATGTGGTGAATTAATGATGCCTCATAGAGTATGCAAGAACTGTGGCTCATATAACAAAAAAGAGATTATTCCTCAGGACTAATTTTTAAGAAGATCAGAGGACTTTCAAGAGATTGAAAGTCCTTTTTCTTTACCGATTTTTAACAAATACAGTCATTGTAGACTGTCTCGGGCTATGCTATAATGAATGTTACCAATGGGCAGTATTGCTCTATCACGAATCAAAGAAGGAAGTAAATATGGGCGATTTTTTTAATGTTGACAACAAGTTTTTTCAGGGATTGGGGAAGATCATTGATGTGATCTGTCTGAGTGCGATCTGGTTTTTTTTATGTATCCCGATCGTGACGGCCGGGGCGGCAACCACAGCATTGTATTATACGGTGAATAAAGTGATCCGGAATAACCGCAGTTACATAGGCAGGGAGTTCTGGCATGCATTTAAGACGAATTTCAGGCAGTCAACGATCGTATGGCTGATCCTCCTCTTATTATATGCAATCATGGGATTTGACTGCTATGTGATGTATCAGTATGCAAAAGCAGGTGTTGCGTTAGGAAAAATATATATTGTATTTGCAGTGCTGATGATGTTTGCAACGATGTGGGCAATTTACCTGTTTCCTTATATTGCGCGTTTTGAGAATCATACAAAGATGATCTTAAAAAATGCAGCGCTGATCGCACTGGGAAATCTGTGGAAGACACTGCTTCTCTTTGCCCTGCTCCTTGCAGCAGCATTTGCAGTTTATATATTCCCACCGGCAGTATTTATAATTCCATGTGTATATATGCTGCTTGCTAATTTCATTCTGGAAAAGATTTTTCAGAAATATATGTCTCCGGAAGACTTAGAAGCAGAGAAGGAACGGAACATGGAATATTTCAACTGAGAACTGTGATCACACAAATGTGATTATATATTGATTTATAGAAAAAGTTATAGTATATTTTCTTATAGACGTGTAAGGAGCACTTTTCGTAAGGCAGTTGACACGCAGGAAATGGAGAAGTGTATGCAACAGGAAATCACGAGAGTTGCACTGGATGCAATGGGTGGAGATAATGCACCGGGAGAGTTAGTCAAGGGTGCAGTCGATGCTGTGAATGGCAGATCGGACATCAAGGTGCTGTTGGTAGGACAGCAGGATGTGGTTGAGAAAGAACTGAAACAGTATTCTTACCCAAAAGAACAGATTGAAGTGGTACATGCTGAGGAAGTGATCGAGACAGCAGAACCGCCAGTGAATGCAATTCGAAAAAAGAAACAGTCATCAATTGTTGTTGGAATGAATATGGTAAAGCAGAAAGAAGCAGATGCTTTTGTTTCCGCCGGAAGTTCAGGCGCTATCCTTGTCGGAGGACAGGTTATCGTTGGAAGAATCCGCGGAATTGAGAGACCGCCTTTGGCACCATTGATTCCTACGGAAAAGGGAGTCTCTTTATTGATCGACTGTGGTGCGAACGTAGATGCGAGGGCATCACATCTGGTTCAGTTTGCAAAGATGGGATCCATTTATATGGAAAATGTTCTTGGAATTAAGAATCCAAGAGTTGCAATTGTAAATATTGGAGCAGAAGAGGAAAAGGGGAATGCGCTTGTAAAAGAGACATTTCCATTATTAAAAGAGTGTACAGACATTAATTTTGTAGGCAGTATTGAGGCAAGGGAGATTCCACATGGCGAGGCAGATGTCATTGTCTGTGAAGCGTTTGTGGGAAATGTCATTTTAAAACTGTACGAAGGACTGGCGGGTACACTGGTTGGCGCAATCAAGAAGGGTATGATGAGTACTCTGCGAAGCAAAATTGGCGCTGCGCTTGCATTGCCGGCTTTAAAATCTACACTGAAAACATTTGACGCCTCCCAGTATGGTGGTGCACCGCTTTTAGGATTGAATGGTCTTGTGGTGAAGACGCATGGAAGTGCCAAGGCAAAGGAAGTTACCAATTCAATTTATCAGTGTGTTACTTTTAAAGAACAGGATATTAATGGTAAGATCAAGAAAAATATTTTAGGTTCTGCAGAACAGGAAGGAATGTAATTATGGAATTCGAAAAACTGAAAAAAATTATCGCTGAAGTATTAAATGTGGATGAAGGGGAAATCACAATGGAAACCACTTTTGTGGATGATCTTGGAGCAGATTCATTGGATGTTTTCCAGATTATTATGGGCTTAGAGGAAGAATTTGATATTGAGATTCCAAATGAAGAAGCTGAGAAAATCGTAACAGTTGGAGACGCAGTGGAACAAATCAAAAATGCTTTAAACTCATAAATATAACTTTTAAGCATACAGGCTGTCGCAACGAAATCTTTTCTATGTGCGACAGCCTCTTTACGTTACTGATAAGAAAAGAGGAGAGGTTTTTTGGTAATGGCTCAGGTGGCTGAGGTATTACGAAAAATCCTCTGTGAGAGGAGAAAATATGGCAAATTTTTTAGAATTACAGGATAAAATTGGATATGAATTCAAACAGGAGAAACTGCTGCGTCAGGCATTGACACACAGCTCTTTTGCGAACGAGAAACATTTGAGAAAACATTCTGATAATGAAAGACTGGAGTTTTTGGGAGATGCGGTGTTGGAAATCGTTTCCAGTGACTTTTTGTATAAGGCATATCCGGACAAGTCGGAAGGAGATCTGACAAAGCTGCGTGCGAGTCTGGTCTGCGAACCGACGCTGGCAATCTGTACCAGAGAGATGGAACTTGGCAAATATCTGTTCCTTGGAAAGGGCGAAAATCTGACAGGTGGAAGAAACCGCAATTCGATTCTCTCGGATGCATTAGAGGCAGTGATCGGAGCAATTTATCTGGATGGTGGATTTGAACATGCAAAAACGTTTATCCATAAATTTATTTTAACAGATATTGAACATAAAAAGCTTTTCTATGACTGCAAGACAAGTTTACAGGAAGTCGTGCAGGGACATTATGAGGAAGAACTGAATTACAGATTAATTTCAGAGGAAGGACCAGACCATGACAAACGCTTCTCAGTAGAGGCAAGGATTGGCGAGCGGGTGATCGGAACAGGAATCGGTCATACAAAGAAGGCTGCCGAGCAGGAAGCTGCCTATCAGGCACTGCTGCTTTTAAAACCGGTCCAGAAAAAATAATGCAGGAAACGGAGTTATGAAATGTATCTGAAAAGTATAGAAGTTCAGGGATTCAAGTCATTTGCAAATAAGATCGTATTCGATTTTCACAATGGGATCACCGGGATCGTTGGACCAAATGGTAGTGGTAAGAGTAATGTCGCAGATGCAGTGCGCTGGGTATTGGGAGAACAGAGTGCAAAACAGCTTCGTGGTGCAAGCATGCAGGATGTTATTTTTGCCGGTACAGAAAACAGAAAACCTTTAAGTTATGCATATGTTGCAATCACTATGGACAACTCAGATCATCAGCTTGCCATTGATTTCGAGGAAGTTACGGTGTCAAGACGTGTTTACCGTTCCGGCGAGAGTGAGTATCTGATTAATGGAAGTCCGTGTCGTCTGAAAGATGTCACAGAACTTTTCTATGATACCGGTATCGGTAAAGAGGGATATTCTATTATCGGTCAGGGACAGATCGAGCGTATCTTAAATGGTAAACCGGAAGAGCGAAGAGAACTTTTTGACGAGGCGGCAGGAATCGTAAAGTATAAAAAGCGAAAAGCAACTGCCCAGAAAAAGTTAGAGAACGAGCGGGAAAATCTGGTGCGTGTCAATGATATTCTGGCAGAGTTAGAGCGTCAGGTCGGTCCGTTGGAGCGCCAGGCGGAAAAAGCCCGTATTTATTTAAAGAAAAAAGAAGAGTTAAAAACGTTTGATGTCAATATGTTCTTATTGGAAATGGAGCGTATTGACAGACAGTTACAGGAAGTCAAAGAAAACTATTCGATTGCGGATCGTGATTATCAGGAAGCAAAAGAAAGTTATGAGCAGATAAAAACAGAATATGAAAAGCTTGAACAGGATATGGCGGCAGAGGACGAAAAGATTAATGCAATCCGTGACGAGATGAGTCAGTCCGCTGTGACAAAGAACAAGCTGGAGAGCCAGATTGAAATCTTAAACGAGCAGATCCGTTCGGCAGAGCATACGGATGAACATATGCAGAGCCGTCTGGATGCCATCGACCATGAGAAAGAAGAACGTATTTCTTCCGGAAAGACTTATGAGGAAGAAAAGGTTACTCTGGACGCACAGATCTCTGAGATTGAGGAAAAGAAAAAAGCAGCGGAAGAAGCACTTCAGACATTGCAGACAGAGATCGCGAGATGTATGGAAGGCATGGAAAAAGGCAAAAGTGAATTGATTGAACTGTTGAACAGCAAGGCTTCCATTAAGGCAAGGCAGCAGCGGTTTGACACGATGGAAGAACAGGTCAACATCCGAAAAGCCCAGTTAAACCAGAGACTGCTAGCAAGAAAAACAGAGGAAGCAGATTTAGATTCTGTTTTAGCAGAGTATCAGAAAGATTTCGATTCCGTCAATCAGAAAATAAAAGAGCTGAAACAGGCCGGACTTTCCATGGAGGAGAAAAGCCGCGACTGGAAGAAAAAATCCATTGAGACAACGCATACATTAGAGGAGACACTTGCAAGATATAACAAGCAGCAGTCAAAATTAGAATCTCTGAAAAATATTGCAGAGCGCTATGATGGATATGGTAACAGTATCCGCAAAGTGATGGAACAAAAGGAGCAGAATAAGGGACTTCTTGGAGTTGTTTCTGATCTGATCCAGGTGGAGAAGAAGTATGAAGTTGCCATCGAGACGGCATTGGGTGGAAATATCCAGAATATCGTCACCGAGGATGAAGAGACTGCGAAGAAGATGATCTCTTTCTTAAAAGAGAACCGTCTGGGACGTGCAACTTTTTTACCTCTTACAAGTGTAGATGGAAAAGGCAACTTTAAAAATATGGATGCCCTAAAAGAACCGGGCGTCATTGGACTTGCCAATACGTTAGTTAAAACAGAGGAAAAATACGAGGGCGTGACTGCCTACCTGTTAGGAAGAGTGATCGTCACAGAGAATATTGATTTTGCAATCAAACTGGCAAAGAAGAATCATTATTCCCTTCATATCGTAACGTTAGAGGGAGAGTATTTAAGTCCGGGCGGTTCCATGACAGGTGGTGCATTCCGCAATAACAGTAATCTTCTCGGAAGAAACCGTGAGATCGAAGAATTAGAGGAACTGATCAGCAAGTCAGAACAGAAGATAAAGGAAAGCCGCAACCGGCTGGAGGATATCAAGACAGCACAGAGTCTGCTCATGGATGATATCGAAGCCAATAAGGCAGAACTACAGGAGCAGCTGATTTTACAGAATACGGCAAAAATGAATGTGGATCGTGCAGCGGCGCAGAAGAACGAAAGTGAAAATGTGTATGCAGGGCTGGTCGCAGAAAACCGTGAGATAGAGAAACAACTTCAGGAAATCAACGATAATAAAGAAAAAATATCAGAAGAAATTGAATATGTGAAAAATCGTGAGAGCCAGATCGAGGAAGAAAATAAGAACTTCCAGCAAATTCTGGATGAGAAAAGTGCAGATGTGGAATCTGCTACAAATGCGGTATCCCAGGTGACATTAGAGCTTGCGGGAATCCGCCAGAAGGCAGAATTCGTAATGGAAAATCTCACACGTATCCAGGGCGAGATCAGGCGGTTTGACGATGAGCGCGAAGGTGTGTTAAACGAAGCGAAGAATGCGAAAGCAGATGTGGAGAAGAAACGTCAGGATATCGATGAGATTAAAAAGACAATTTTAAACTCTGCAGATTATCAGGAAGAGCAGGAGAAAGCTTTAAAAGAGCATATCCGGAAGAAAGAGGAGATGTCTGCTTCCTATAAGGGATTTTTCCAGAAACAGGAGGATGTTTCCAGGAAAATCGCAGACCTGGATAAAGAGATTTACCGTTTGAACAGTCAGAGAGAAAAACTCGAAGAAGCCGGAAACTACCAGACGAATTATATGTGGGAGGAGTACGAGCTGACACTGCATGCAGCGATGGAGTTGAGGGATGAGGCATTTTCGGATCTTACGGATCTGAAAAAACAGATTGCAGGCATCAAAGATGACATTCGAAAACTGGGAGATGTCAATGTCAATGCCATTGAAGATTACAAAGAAATCTCGGAGCGTTACGGTTTCTTAAAGGGACAGCATGATGATCTGATTGAGGCAGAAAAGACTCTGGTTGGAATTATTGAAGAACTGGATACCGGAATGCGCAAACAGTTTATGGAAAAATTTGCAGAAATTCAGCGCGAGTTTGATAAAGTGTTTAAGGAGCTTTTCGGTGGTGGAAAAGGAACACTTGAACTTGTGGAAGATGAGGATATCTTAGAGTGCGGTATCCGTATCATCGCACAGCCGCCAGGAAAGAAATTGCAGAATATGATGCAGATGTCCGGTGGAGAAAAATCTCTCACAGCAATCTCACTGCTTTTTGCAATCCAGAATTTAAAACCATCTCCATTCTGTCTGTTAGACGAGATCGAGGCGGCTTTGGATGATTCCAACGTCAGCCGTTTTGCAAAATACTTACATAAGCTGACGAAGAGCACACAGTTTATTGTCATTACCCACAGACGTGGCACCATGGCTGCAGCGGATCGTCTGTACGGTATCACCATGCAGGAAAAAGGTGTTTCCACATTAGTTTCGGTCAATCTGATCGATGATGATCTGAGCAACTAATTCAGAGGACACAATGGGACAAATCATATAGAAACGAGGAAAAAGGGATGAGCGAAGAAAAAAAAGGCTTCTGGAGCCGTCTGGTTTCCGGACTGAGCAAGACGAGGGATAATATTGTTTCCGGTATTGATGCGGTATTCAATGGATTTTCCAATATTGATGACGATTTCTATGAAGAGATCGAAGAGATTCTCATTATGGGTGATATCGGTGTCAATGCAACGGAAGCTATCATTGAGAACCTGAAGAAAAAAGTAAAGGAAAATCATATCAAAGATCCGGCAGAGTGCAAGGAACTTCTGATCAACAGTATCAAAGAGCAGATGGATGTCGGAGAGACAGCCTATCGTTTTGAAAACGAGAAATCTGTGGTGCTGGTGATCGGTGTCAACGGTGTTGGAAAGACGACATCTGTTGGAAAACTCGCCGGAAAATTAAAAGATCAGGGCAAAAAAGTTGTCCTTGCAGCAGCGGATACATTCCGTGCCGCAGCCGGAACACAACTTCAGGAGTGGGCAAACCGCGCCGGAGTGGAGATGATCGGCGGACAGGAAGGCGCTGATCCGGGAGCTATCGTATATGATGCGGTGGCAGCAGCAAAAGCGCGGAATGCAGATGTACTTTTATGTGATACCGCAGGCAGACTTCACAATAAAAAGAATCTGATGGAGGAACTCCGCAAGATCAACCGTATTCTGGAAAAAGAATATCCGGATGCGTTCCGTGAGACATTGGTTGTTC